>Ga0209335_10000408_pt1 | contig 51120 bp, 28 predicted proteins | sample COG_09_FD_184753 | JGI IMG/M metagenome (GOLD analysis project Ga0209335, IMG submission 184753) | Pelagic Microbial community sample from North Sea - COGITO 998_met_09 (SPAdes) (version 2) | ecosystem: Environmental > Aquatic > Marine > Neritic zone/Coastal water | place: Helgoland, sampling...
AAAAAAGCCTCGGACGTCGAGGACGGAGACCCCGACGGCGACGTCGCTTCGCGCGACGACGCCGACGACGGCTGGTCCAGCTCTTTGGACAACGAATCCTACTAAATCGTAATACTACGAATACTACTACTAACACTACTACTAATAAACGCCGCATTTATATGTAGTAAAAGGCGTGTCCGCGTTGTGCTCTCGTATATATTTTTCTCGAAGCTTTTACCGCTTACGCAAAAATTCAAAAGAACACAAATCATCAATCATTTGTTTCATCTCATCATTGACAATTGACGTCATCATCCATTCGCTTTGGCGACGTTTTTAACGAAATATCTTTCGTCGTGCCTCGCGCTAATCTTTCCTCACATAACTCGCTTTGCGCGCGCGAATCAACACCCAAGCAAAATGCATCACTCGTCGTCAAAATCGCTTTCCTCGTGCTCCTCTCGTTCTTCCTCGTTTGCCCTTCCTCCGTCGAGGTGTAAGACGAAGGCGCACGCATCCTCGAGACGAGGACATCGAACGCCCACGACGCAGGCGATTTTTGGTCTCTTCGAAGGAACGACGACGACGAAAACGAACGACGACGACGCTTTGAAGAAGAAGACGGAAACGACGAAAGGAAGTTCTCCACCTCCTGAAATCTCGCAGACGTTGCAATCCTTGGACGACTTACTCGGCGAGGACCCGAAAATTATCGAGGAACGTAAGGCGGACGAAAGAGCGAAAGCGCAGTACGCGTTGCAGCAAGAAAAAAAAGAAAGGAAAGAAGAGACGAAAAAAATGAACAAAAAACGGTTCGAGAAGTTTCAGTTCGCGGTGAAACAATCGACGTCGATACAACGGTTACAGGCGGTCTTTTTGGAAGGTTTTTTACTCCCGAACGTTGCATCGTCGTCGTCGTCTTCGAGAGAAGAGAAGATGGAGTTCTTTGAGTTACCGAGCGAGATTATCGATCCGAGAACCGGGGATCGATTGAAGGCGAGCGCGAAGGCGTCTTCGTCTTCGTCTTCGGAGTCGACTGGGGAGGAGGACGCGACGACGACGACGATTACGAATAGCACGGTGAATAGATTACCCGGGGAGTTTCAGATTCCGATTATTCCTTACGGACACGTGGTCGTTCCAGGAGCCCGAGCGAAATTGAACTTGTTCGAGCCGAGATGGTTGACGCTCTTTTCGAAACTGTTGAAACCAGAAGACGCGGAGGAAGATCGAACGATTTTGACTTCTCACGAATGGGGGGGCAGTCGAGACGCGAAAACGATTGATTTTAGCAAAGTTGAAATGATAGCGGATTACGAATCCGGCGAGAGACGGTTCGATATCGTCCCCGGGGCGAACCGGTACCCGGAAGACGGCTTTGTGGGAACGAACACCTTTGGCGCGGTGTACAGAGGCATCGACGGTAAAATTGCCGGTTTAGGCGTCAAGATGGAAATCGAAGCGCACGATGTCGCAGTGGACGGAATTTTACTCTCCGTGTGTGCTCGTGCGAGCGCGAATAGGTTTAAAATTTTGCGCGTCGTCCAAACGGAACCGTACATTATCGTCGACGCTGTGCCGTACGACGACGATTTTGCCAACGCGTCCATGGACGAGGACGTCTCCGAGGCTGAACAAAATTTACTCGACGCCTTGGAAACGTTGAAATCCAACGACAACTATTACTACGAAGCCGTTGGATTACAGTACGACGAAGATCCATCGACTGGAAAGATTTCGGTGAAGAAACTCATCGAACCCGAGTTTAAGTCCTTCACGTTCTCGGAAATCTTTTTGTACAACAAAGACGACGTCGCGTTACAAATCCTCGCGAGCAAATCTCCAAAAGAGCGCGCGGAAATCGTCACCAACATCGCCAAACAAATGAAAGCTGGAATGAAGTTCGGCTTAAACCCTCGAAACGCTCGCGTGTTGAGAATTTTGACCTTTTGGGGGTCTCTCTTTGCCATCGGAAGCGGTTTGACGCTCGTGCGCGACATCGCCGGTTTCTGATTTTGATTGATTTCGTCCGTCGAGAACAATAACAACCGATTTAGACGACGTCGTCTGAAAAGCCAAACGTAACAGAGAGAGAGAGAGAGAGGATCGAATCAAAATTTGTAATAAAACAACTACCATATCGTATGATTACGACGCTGTTCGTAAAATTTTACTCTTCTTCTTCTTCTTTCAACCAACCAATGCCTTCCTCGAACGAAAAAAAAAATATACATTTTTTTGAAAAAAAGCAGAAAAGAAAACAGGAACACAACCGCCGTTGAAATGCGAATTTATCCGTCTTTTCAATAGCGCTTTAATTAGCACTAACACACACACACACACACGCAAGCGTTGTATTTCGCGTTACGTTTCGTAGCGGTTTACACATAAATACGGAAGAGTAGAGTTCTTTTTGTGCTTTTAAGAGCGGATTTTGCGTTCGCATCTTTGAGATCGAGAAGCGTTTTCTTCATTTATTCGCGCGTTATACAATTTTCGAAGGCCGAAGAAGAAGTTTCTCGGGAGATAGAAATAATTGCGCGAATTTCCAACGCACGAAATGAGCGCTTTATCACTCGCTTCGAACGCGTTTACGCACGTAAAACCGAACGTTTCGAGACGAGGACGATTGAACCGCGCGAGATGTGCCGCTTCTGTGGCACGTTTGGAGTCGCGTGGCGTCGCATCAAAGCGTAACGATTCTTTTTCCGCCAACACTCATTGTCTCGAGCGCAAATCGTCCGTCGCGGGGGGTGCTTTATCTGCTCAAATTTTACCGGCAAAAGCGTCTGTGTTGACGTCGTCATCCTCGGCGTTTTATCAGCACTGCTCAAAAAGAAACAACAACAACAACACCACTTCTGCGATGCGATCGTGCTTGCAAGTGTTCAACGCGGTGAGCGATTACGCCGGCGCCGAGGATCAAGGCACCGGACGAGTTGATAAGAGCCAGTTTCACGCCGCCATGAGGATTCCGAACACGGCGATGGCGAAAATCGGTCGACAGTTGGGCGGCGGCGGAGCGGCGACTTTGGAGAAGGTGAGCATGGATTTATCGAGTTCGGTACAATCAGTGGCAGCGCCAAAGTTATCTGACGGCGATAACGGGGGGAATAACGGGGGGAAGATCAATAACGGCGGGGGCGGCGGCGACGGCGACGAAGGCGACGACGACGATTGGTTCGACGAAGAAGACGGCGACGGCGACGAAGGAGGATACATTTCTTTGAGAGAAGGGATCCCGGAAACGTTCGAAAGAGAGGCGATTCAAGCCGTGTTGTCCGAGTGGTTTAAAACGATCGCGAGTTTACCGGCTGGTTTGAGAATGGCGGTGGAGATGGGCGTCGTTTCGAGCGCGCAGTTGGTCAGATTCATGTCCGTGGACGTTAGACCGTCCGTGGTAAGAGTCGTCTCCAGATCTACTCCGCAGTGGGCATCCAGAGCGTTCGTTGGTCGATTAATGGCAGAACCGGCGTTTTTGTACAAGCTTGCGTTTGAACAAGCGGTGACGGTTGCGGCTGGTACCATGTACGAAGTCGCGCACAGAGGGGATAAGTTGAAGAAAGAGTGGGACTTGGCGGCGTCCAACGTGGCGCAAATGTGCGTCGCAAACTTGGCTACGGTCTGGTTGTGCACCCCATCGCGATCCTTTGGCGGCGTCCAAAAGTTTGGCTGGCAAAAAGCGTTGGCGGGTATGCCGAACAACGCGTTTGACCGCGCCGGACCTTTGCGACCGTACACCACCGGCACCAGAATCGCCTCCGTCGTAGCTAAAGGCGCGGAGCTCTCCGCCGTCGGTGTCGTCATCGGGGGTGCGTTCAGCGGCTTAAACAACTTATTAGTCAACTCACACAAAAAGAAAGAAGGAAAAAAATGGAAACCAGCCGTGCCGGTGCCGGACGTGAAGACGTCCGCGTTGGGTATGGGAGCGTTCCTCGGTTTGTCGTGCAACGCCAGATATCAATTGATTGGCGGAGCGGATCGATGGATGACGGATCGCTTGACGAGCTTAGGATCTGCAATCACCGCCACGGCGTTGATGCGATTGACGAACAATCAAGTTGGTGAACAAACGAGATTGTTCTTGCTCGGCTTACCGTTGCACGCGCAAAGACAGCGAGTACGGGGCACGACTGGATACACGCGCGCGTCGTCCAAAAAGTCTGCGGGGGGTGTTAGAAAAACGAAAAAGGTGAAGCGAAAGGTGAAGCGAAAAGTACCGGCAGCTGCTGTTGCGGCTGACGCGACCGTTGCTCCGCCCGCGACGCCAGCCATGGCTTAATAATAAGACATTTTTTTATCGGTTTTCAAGACGCCTCTTCTCGAGTATTGACACGAGAGACTGACGACGATTCAGACGACGACGCGTCGTTTGCGGCCAGCAGAACACAGTGCGTGAAATCTGGCTTTTTCTATATAGTAGCATCGAGCGCAAAGATAAGTGAAACTAGCTATTCACTTATTGTAAATACGATCACACATTTGTCCATCTGCGTTACATACGTATTCATATTCGTCTTGTGTCTTTCTCTCTCGTTTTCTCTCTGAATTCTCCCTCAGAATTACTCCACTTGAATCCTCCTTCTCGATCGATCGATGATGGCGCACCCGCACGTTTTCTCTCGTCCTCCAGGAGCGACGATGATATCCTTCTCCTCCTCCTCGTCAAAAAAAGTGGTTTTCAAGTGTCATCATCGAGGTAAACGACGCACACGACGACGAGAACGTTCGTCTTCAATTCGCCGCCGCCTCGTTTTCCCCGACAGTGTTTGTTGCGTTTTGAACGACGGTTCAGACGACGATGAATGGGTCGAACGCGCGTGCGTCTTGGCGGACTCATCCGCGGGCGAGTGCGCGCCGCACCCAAAATTCGCGTGCGTGATTGTGCACTCGAAAACGAGAGACATCCTGTGCGAAGCGTTTCAGTTTGGCCAAGCTGGTGAGAAGTGCGAGAGGCAAGCGGAGAGGAAACTGCGAGAAGTTCTGTCGTCGTCGTCATCTCTGGCAAAGAAAGAAACGACGACGGAAACGGGAGAGTACGACGTGTATTTGAACATGGAACCGGTGCACGGAATTGAGGTGTCCGGGGAAACGCGTTCGGTGGACGCATTGACGCGCATGCGCTCGCGCGGCGTTCGACGGATAGTTATCGGCACCATGCACCCGAACGAGAAGTTTCGAGGGAACGCGATTAAGGAGTTGGTCGAGAGGGGAGGTTTTAAGAAAGAACAGATTGTGGTGTGTAAAACGAATACGCGAGGGGCGATGTGTGCGAGGAAAGTAAACGAGGCTTTGTTGTATAGATGTGCCACGGGCGGGTACCCTCACGGCGTGTATAAATACGCGATGACTTTAGACGGGAAGATTGCGAGTTCGAGCGGGAAGTCAAAGTGGGTGACGGGACCGGAATCGAGAGAAACGGTATTTCACGAGAGAGCGAGGTCAGATGCGGTGATTGTCGGTGGTGGGACGTTGCGGACGGACGATCCGAGGTTGACCAGTCGGAATGGGGACGGGACGTTGACGCACGCGTATCAGCCGGCGAGGGTGGTGTTGTCGAGGTCGTTCGACGTGCCAGAAGACGCGAGGTTATGGGATACGTCCGTGGCTTCGACGATTGTGATGACGTCGGCGAGTCACGGAAAACCAGCTTTGGCGAAGATATTGAGAGATAAAGGCGTAGACGTGGTAGAATTTGAGGGCGAGTTTACCATGGATAAAGTTTTAGACGAGATGCGCCAGAGAGGCTGGTTGCAAACGTTTTGGGAGTGCGGTGGAACGCTCGCAGCGCCGGCTATTACGGCTGGTGCGTTTTCGCGGGTGTTGGCATTTGTAGCGCCGAAAATCGTTGGCGGTGGTTCGAAAGCACCGACGCCGATGGGCGATTTTGGATGCGACGCAATGGCGGACGCGGTGCCTTTGAAAGCGACCGACGCCAAGGTGTACGGAAGGGACGTCTTGATTACCGGATACTTACCAAACGCGTTCGCAAAAGGAAGATTAAAACGATTTGTCGAAGGTGGGTGGATGGATGGTAAACGGGATGGATTTGTGGACGTCGGTGAATCATCGGACGATTCCGAACGCGTGGATACGTTTGGCGAAAACGAGGTTCTGGCGGACGTGGAGCAGTGTTGCGCGGACGAAGCGGAATCTAATGACAATGAAAAAGACGACAATGCGAGCGACGAGATTCGGTTTTACAAATCCTGGGACACGTACAGCGCTCTCTCAAACTTTAGCGCGCACGCGGTCGATATCGACGGAGAAAACTGGCTGACGTCTGAATCGTACTATCAAGCGCAAAAATTCGACGATTCGCACCCCGACGGCGTAGAAATCAAAAATGCTATTCTTAAAGCGAATTCTCCAGAAAAAGCGAGCAGAATTGGACGATTAAAACAACGCGAAAGACCAGATTTGTTGAAGAAAGATTGGAACTCGATTAAAATACACGTCATGGATCGCGTCTTGCGCGCAAAGTTTACGCAGCACCGGTCGGCGCAATCCTTGCTTCTATACACCGGTCAAAAACGTTTGGTCGAAAACTCGCCCGTTGATAACGTTTGGGGGAGTGGGCGAAACAACGACGGCAAAAACTTGTTAGGTGTGGCGTTGATGAAGCTGCGCGATGAGCTCCGAACGTCTATCGTGAAAGACTTTCTCGTGGATGAGTTGGAAAGGCTGGACGACGAAGATTTAGCGAACGTCGAACCGCCAAAGTAAAAAAACAAATAGTTTGTAGCGCACATAGCATGCATATATGCCTAGAAATATTTAGTAAAGATAACGTACGATTACAAACTAATTTCTGACGTAATCCACACTCGTTACCGACCGAATCTCCCTCAACAAAGCTTTCGCGGTTTGCTTTTCCGGCCCTTGGAAATCGAGAAGTTTCGAGCACGCTTCCTCGGCGGCGCCAAATTTACCCACGCCTTTATAATATTTTGCTAAGAATAACAAACCATCGATGGAGTCTTGCGTCTCTGCATAACTCCCAGTCTCGCGCTTCAAACGTTCTAAGTTTCGTAAATGGTAATGTGCCGCCGCTTTCCAATTCTTTTGTTGCTCGTGAAGCTTTGCTAATCTCCCGAGCGCGATGCCTTCCTTATCGCCGCACGCCACCGCTCGTTGGTATACGCGAATGGCTGCTATCGGTTGGCGTAATCCGTCCGCTTCATAGCAAGCACCAATAGCGCACCACATCCGACTATCGTTCGGGCGCAACTTAGCCGCCGCTTGGTAGTAATACACCGCGTACACGTGCATGGAAATTAACTCGTACATTTGGCCTAAACCATACCACGCGCGATAATCTTTCGGGTTGATATCCACCGCGCACCGGTAGGCCTCAATCGCGGCTTTTGGATTTTTCATTTCCGTATACTCGTGACCTAATAACGTCCACGCGGACAAGTAATCTCGATTCAGACGTAACGCGCGACGGAAGTACGTCACCGCTTTCTCGTGTTGTTGCTTTAACGAATAATAGTTTCCGATGACGCAACACGTTTCAGGCGTGTATTTGTTCGTGTTGGAAATTCTGTGCGCCAGATGTGCTAACTTGGCAAAATCTTCTTTCACGTATAAGATATTCGAATACGCGTCTATGCCTTCAATTCTGTGTGGATCGACTTCAATCACTCGCTCGAACAACTCTTCGGCTTCGTCGAACTCTCTCAAGTTGTATTGCGCTATGGCGCACTTGGTCAAAATCGAGGACGAACGCTTGAAAATCTCCGAAAGCCTATCAAACTGTTGCATCGCTTCCACGTTCTTTTGACTCTCTAAATTAAACTCCGCGATGAACCATTGGTAACACCAATGGTCTCTCGGTAACCTCAAGTTGGCGATGGTGTCTTCGTCGCACAAATCTACTAACCCTTGCCAAGCGCTCCAAAAGGTTGGATACAGCCTCGCCGATTCGGCAAACTTCACTTTCGCCGCGTCCAATCGCCCTCGTTCTCGAAATACCAACGCCTGCAAATAGCAGATGAACGCGCACTTATTCTCGTTATTATTATGCTCCCTAGTGCTATTATTCGTACTACTGCTGCTGTTATACTTTTCGTACTCATCCAGCCCGCTCTGGACGACGTCCAACTCTGGATTATTCGCCATCCTCCCGACCAACTCGCCCCGAACTCTCGGCCCTTCGTTCCTATCCAAATCGTCTCCATCCATATCGTTCGCATCCGAAACGTTCCCTTTCTTTCCATCCTCTCTATCTCCAGCCGCCCCACTCGGACCTTTCGCGCGCACATTCGCCACGTCTCGCCTCGTCGTCTCGCCCGCCAAGAAGAGCGCGTACAGTTCGAGAAACGTCTTCAAAGGTTTCCCGTGCGCGGACGCCGGCGACGACGTCGCCAGCAAATCCGCGCACCTTCGGTACTCGCCTAAATCGAAATACGATTTGGCTAATATGTACGTCGGATCGTCCTGTCCGTGGTTGTTTGATGAGGTCGTCGTCCTCGTCGTATACTCCTCTCCTTCGCCTCGAAACGGCACGTTTCCAACCGGTTCGGGAAACGAAATCACCCTTAACTCTCTTTCCTTTTCCTCCTTCGCATTCTCAAAATCCTCTGTTTCTTCCTCGCTCAAACCTTTAGATGGTGGTGAAGGTAACCCACACAACTGTTCCGCGGCCCATTTCTTGGCGCATTTCAAACCTCTCCGGTTGCAATCCTCCACGGTTGAAGCTAACTCCACTCGAATGGTCGCCATCGAGGTCTCGGTAAACGAGAACGATGATTTTTCCGTCTCCATGCTCTTTCTCTCTTCTTCTTAAAGCCCTTCGAAAAGCGCTTGCAATAAAAGGAGAGAAAAGCAAAGGAGAGAGAGAGAGAGATACAAAAATTTTTCAAAGAAAGAAAGAGAGAAAGAAAGAACAAAGCTCTCTCAAGCGCAGAATAGAAGCACTTTTAATGTGTCCCTCTTTTTCTCCCCAATTTCTAAGTTTCTCTGCTCCAAAAGCTTCAGTTCTTTTTTTTTGAATTTTTTTCTTTCGTTTTTTTTTTAACGCAAACACCCTAAACAACTCCTCTAAAAAGAATCTCAAAGATCAAAAGAATCGAAAAGAACGAATATCGGTATTCTTACACACACACAAAATACAAATACATATACTAATAATGTTTGCTGCTACTCAACAAATCGCGTCCGTCGCCGGCCTCAAGGCCACCAAGGTTCAGGTGCGTATTCTCTACTGCTCGCTCTTTCTTTCTTTTTAATACTACCGATCTCATCGTCGGCGTGTTCTTCTCACAGAGCGCGCGCTTTTGATGACGATGCGAATTTTCTTCCGTATCTAATTCTCCAAAAACGAATCGACGTTTGTGATGATGCGCGAGAGAGATCTGATCTCCGATGCGCGCTGCTGGTCTCACCGAGAGAATGAACGAAAACGAATGCGCGTAATAACGCTTCTTCTCGTCGTTGCGTCGTGCGTTCGTTGGAGGTGGATCCGCAACGCATCGATTTTTGAGATCTCACTACACTTTGAGAAGAAAATATTCTCGTTCGAGAGCCGCCGAGAGAGAAAAAAATCTTCGATTTTCGATTTGATTTTATCACGCACGACGAGTGGCTTGTAAGAAGAGAGACTGACCTTTTTTTCTCCCTCAAACTCTTTTTCATTTATTATTATCAGTCCAAGTCCATCTCCAAGGTTGTCAAGGCTGACATCTACCCGGAATTCGGTACCTACCCGGGCGGGGGCGAATCCCCGATCATCCCGTTCGGCGACGAAAAGAACGCCGAGCGTGAAATCATCCACGGCAGATGGGCCCAATTGGGCGTCACCGGCGCCTGGGCCGCCGAGAACGGCACCGGCATCCCGTGGTTCACCGCGGGTACCTTGTGCACCCCGGATGACTGCACCGCCGTCGCGGACAAGTTCCCGGGCGCTGTTGCCCCGTTGGCGCCGGAAGGCTCTGGCTACCCGTCCTTCTGGAACGTTTTGATCATCGAAACCGTTTTGGTTGGCGCCGCCGAAGGATACAGAACCGGTTTGATCGACCCGGTCTTTGACGAACTCTCCGTCGGGGACGTCTCCCCGGGTGGCCGATTCGACCCGTTGGGCTTGGCTGAATCTGGCGACTTGGAAGAGTTGAAGATCAAGGAATTGAAGCACTGCAGATTGTCCATGTTCGCGTGGTTGGGCTGCATCTTCCAAGCCTTGGCCACCCAAGAAGGTCCGATTGCCAACTGGCAAGCGCACACCGCGGACCCGGTTCACGCGAACGTCTTGACCAACGCGGCCAAGGGCTTCGGCTTCTACTAAGCGATACTCTTCGTTTATATATATTTAGGCGTAGACTGTATCAAAACACACACCAAAGAAGCATTTAGTTGTTGTAAAACAATCATTCACTAATGCATTTTATATTATATTAAAAATTTTCTGCGCGTCGCGCTATTGTTTTTTCACTCAACTGTACACGCGTGTATATATTTTTTGATTTTACAAAGTTAAAACAACGATACACATATACCATCACATATACCATCACGCTGTGACAACGATAGTGTGGTAAAACGAATATACTAATTTATGGTTCCGAGCGCTCTTGTCGCGCGCCTACCTCCTCGCGTTTGCTGTTGCAGTTGTTCTACTGGAAATCTCTTCGCGGCCAACGCCCGAGTTGGCGCGTTTTTCTTCTTCGCAGCTGCCGCGCCGGGTTTCTTGTTTTTACTCATCGAAAGTATTGGAAGAGCCTTCGCCTTTGCTTTCTTGTTACTACCAACCTTATTTCCAGCCGGGAATTGGTGGAACTTTCGCTTCTTATGCATCTCGGCGCCGAGCGAAACGGCGTGCGGCCCTCCTAGTCGTCTCTTAATCAAGGAGTCTTCAACTTTCTCGTTCGCGGTGGTTTCAAACAGAGTGTATGCGTTCAAATCGTCTCCCGGAGAGGAGAGAAACCGCTTGATAAACTCTGATGAAACGACGAGTGCGGCTGGATACGCGTCCATGGCTTTTTTGACGCGTCCGGATTCAGCTTTGTCTTCGTTACAAACGATGATATCGACGGCGTCTTCTTCTTCATCACCCGAGTCTCTGATGGCTATCTTGTCTTCGTGAGACCTCGTCGCGTGGACGGTTAAACTCGCATCCCCGTTTGCGGAAATCGTTTTTACGTTAGCACCACCAACGCGAAGCACGTCGCACACCATCTGATGTTCACCTTTCGCGTTGGCGTTGGAGCCAAAGGATGCCACCGCGACGTCGAGATTTGAAAACGGTTTCAAGCTATTCATTGTCGATGACGCGTCCGCGCCGCGGTTTGTGGTCGATTTCGATGCCGAGGCGTGCCAACCGTGCCAAAACTTTGATGCCGACGCACAAATCAACTTGTTCTCCAAGCCTTTTCCGCCTTTGAAAAAGTGCTTGTCATCGATTATCGGCATCGAGTCTTTCGAGCTGTTTTGCGCCTCGCACTCGTCCAGGTACGTTTCGTTCAAGACGTGCGCACCGCTCGCCAACGCGGCGAGAAACTTTAAACTACGCGTACCACGAACGCCAAAAACGACATGCGTGATAGATTCATCCCAATCGCGGCCGGAGGAAGAGTACGGAATGTTGAGTTTCTTCAAAACAGATACGCGCTTCTTGAGCTCTTCGGTGTTGAAACCAGAAAGCGCCACGCGGACGACATTTGACTGCCTTTTCGTTGTCCCTTTAGTAGCACGCGCGCTGTTGCTCCGCTTGATGGATATGCGCATCACCGCCTTCTCCGTCTGGTCCGCTTTCCGCTTCCTTTTTGGCGCTGATGGTGGTGATAGTGACGTAGATTTCGTCGAAGCAACTGTCTTCGTCGTCGTCTTCTCCTTCCGTTTGGCCGAAGATTTATCGACGACTTCTTTCGCGGACATTTCGAGCGATTTGCGTTGCTGCTCGGCCGTAGGTGCACTAATCCGAGTCGACTGGCCTCTTCGCTGTCTCGTCATTCGCTTTGCCGGAACCGGCTCCAAAACCGGAGGTGCTTCCTCCTCCTCTTCAGCTTCGGCGACGTCTACTGTTGTTGTCGCTTGCGTGTCCAGAGCCGTCTTATACCCGCTATTGTTCGACTTGGAGGTTGACTTCTCCATAGAACCGCTTATGTAATGCTTTCTCTTTTCCGCTCGCTCGTGTTGGCCAGGTTCTATTTCTTCCAGTTCTTCATCCCTCTCTTCTTCCTTGTCGTCGTCGTCGTCGTTGTCCTCCTCCTCCTCCCCACGTGCCGGCATAGCTTCCTCCTCGACATCTTCTTCTCCCTCTTGTACCTCTTCGTCTACGTTCTCTTCATCTTCAATCGTGGGTTCCCAGGTTTGCGTCGCCGCAGGTGGCTGCGTCGCAAGTTGTGTCGCGAGTTGAGTGAGGTCTAATCTTTCGTGTGGAGACTGTTGCAGCTGCTGCGAGTTATTCTCTTTCCTCGCCGATGGTTGCGTCGGCACGCGCTGCGTCGGGTCTGGTTGCGTCGGACCCGCTAACAATTCGAAAAATCCAGCAACAACTTGACCGATGGTTCTATCCACCGACTCTAAAACTACGTTCGGTAAATTTCCCGGCTTTCGCTCTGGAAGCGTTACGACAAAGTTGTAGTCCTGGATGATCTTCGTGCCGTTGTTCGTCATGAACATCTCTCGAACGGCTCTCGGGGTATAGTTGTACCCATAGCGCAAATAAACGTTCACGAACGTCGCTAAAAGTGCATCTGGATCGTCGCTAGTGTTCGAATCACGCAATGTCCCATTCTGCGCGCGTTCAAGGGCTAGGCGCGACGTCACCGCGCGACCGAGTGGTCCGCGTTCAGCATATCTTTCTGCTTCGTTTAAGCACGTCAACGCGTTCGCTCGAATTTCGTCAAACTTATCGTCACCAACGTTTGTAGTTTCTACATTGAAACACACCGCTTTGAACGTGTCACTGTTCAATTCTCGCCGGCTTTGGTGTACTTTATGCTGACCTTTTGAAACATCGATCAACTCGACGCCTAACTCTGGCAGACCGAAGTCGTGTTCAATCTCTTCCACATCGCGCAAAACTTCAAACACTCGTTCGCCTTTAGACACGCGGTCTATTTTCGCTCGGTTATTATACTCGTCTGCTAACGTTGGAATTTTTCCAGCCATTAAGAGCTCGAAGAAAGCATCGTCGTCCGTCTCTTTACACAAGGGACCGTCGCCGTCGCCAAAACGCGGAAACGAGTTTGCCATCGCGAACGTTCCGCCGTTATTCAACGCCGCTTCGACATCGTCCGCATCCGCGAGCAAACCTTGGAACTCGTTTGAAGATTTCGAGTGCGTTGGATCGATGATGTTACGGACGCATCGTTCGACTTGCTCCGGTGGGAGATTGTTGTAATCCGGTGACGGATATTTTTTTGAATTCGCCGATGAAGGCGCCTCTTCTTTTTCTTCTCCTTCGTGAGCAAGCGCTGATGGTCTCGCTTGTGCCTCCGTCGCGGGGATTTCCGTCTCTTCATCCTCCTTCTCCTTTTGCGCGGTCGTTCTCCCCACGCTCGGTTCCGTCGGCGTTTCCGAGACTTTGTTCACCCGTATCTCGTATACGCTCGGTTCTTCTTGCGTTTCTGTGTTGTTACCGTTCAACTTCTTGAGCGCCTCAAACCGAACGCTCTTTGCGCTTTCGTTATTACTCTCGTCACCCTTTTTACCGCTCGCGTTGTTGTTAAGATTATACTCTTTCATCTTCTGCGCGTTCTTCTTTACGTTCACCACGGCCACCACATCTTCAATCGCATCTTCAATCTCTTCTTCTTCTTCTTCTTCTTGTTCTTCTTCGGCTTCCGAGTCCGGCACCACGTCCTTCTCCTGCGCCAACCTATCCTCCTCCTCCCCGCTCCTCATGTACCTCGAAGCGTCCACTTTCTCCCCACTCACGTAACACGCCTCCAACCACGCGTGACTGACAATCGTCGTCCCATCCGACACCGCCTTCTCGTACTTCTTCCCTTCAAACTGATAACAACACAAGTGCGTGCACGTCTTATCGAACGGCTTCGAGTACTCCGCGCCTAACCGCTCGATGAGCGACTTCACGTCGTTCCTTCTTGGCCCAGTGTACGAGGTTTGACAAATCTTCAAACCTTTCAGTATCTTTTCCGACGTCTTCGGTGGTCGGAACAAGATGTTCGAATGCACGTCCAAGACTTTTTTTTCCTCGACGCTTCGCCTGGCGAATTCAAACGTGCACTTGACAGGTGGTGCTCGTTTTTCGTCGTCGTGGACTAATTCAAAAAACGAATCCGCGTCGTTCTGCGATTCTTCCCACAAGGAGTTGTATTCCTCCTCGGATCGGCACACGACGTGCGTCGCGTCGTTCGTTTTTAAGGCGAACGATTCGGTGACTTGTGCACATCCTAACGCTTTCATGCGTTTGGAAAGCGCGCGGATTTCTTCGTAATTCGTCTCCCCCTCGTTTTCGTCAACATTTTCGTCGTTGAAGGCGAAAAGAAACGACGCGTCGGCGAAATGTTTTATCCTCGCGTTATTAGAACTTTCATTTTTGCTCCTTTCTTTGTTGTTATTATTGTCGCTCATGATGATTTTTAAATGATAACGATACTCTGCGCACGAAAAACCTTTCTTCTTCTTCTTCTTCAACAACAAGCGACGGAGATACAGCGCGCTAAAGCGTGTCTTACAACAGAAGAGCGACGAATGCATTTTGAAAATTTCTTTCTGCAAATTTTAGGGTTTCCAACCCTAAAACTTTTTTTTCTCTCTTTTGGGGCAAAAACGCAGACATCTGCTCGTCACATTTTCAACATCACGATGCCAATAGCGTCGCCCTCTTTGTCCTTTTTGAAGACCATGCCGAACAACCTTCTGCAAGACAACACGAATAATACCACCACCAACAGCGTAACGTTGATGAAGCAGACGGGAGGAGGGGTTCCATCGAGCGAGACTCCCCCTTCTGCTGCTTTTGATACTAATGTTGGAGCAACATTGGAAAACAAAGATTTGAATTTTGAAAACATGTGTCCTCCCGATGCGACGGCGCCGATGATGCGTGTCGAGGAGGAGGAAGTGATGATGGTGCCGACGACGGGAGAAGAGAATAAAAAAGAGCAGCTCGCTGAGAGCGAGGTGAATGCGACGAATGCTACGAATAATACTAATAATTTCATGGACGATTCGGACGACGAACTCACCGAGGAACAAAAAAGAGTCATCGCCGAACGCATCGCTGCGTTGCAAAACCGGTTTAAAAAATTCGAAGAGAAGAGCACGGAGAACAAAATCGAAGAGTTGGTGATGCAACACGGACACTTGAATTTGAACGAGAAAGAAGCGTTTATGATTTTAAAAGTGTGCGAGATGAACGAACTGAACGCGGAGGAGAGATTGAGACGCGTGGACGATTTGTATCAAGACGCGGGAGAAAGTACGGAGATGTATTTACTGCGTATTTTGGATACGGAAACCGGGCAGTTTTTGACGCAAATACGAGAAATGGTGAAGGAGGAAGAATACGCGAAGCAGACGTTACAGAAGAATAAGAAGATGCGGACGATTTCGGAACAACGCATCGCGAGGAAGATTAAACGGTTGTCGAATAAGAAGTTGTTCGACGAGGACGGGAATGAAATCGTGGACTCGGATTTGGAGGCGTGGGAGGAGTACGATAACGAACAGTTTTTCGAAGAGTACGTGGAACTGCCGCCGAAGAAAGAGGAGAAAGTGGATTTAGGGCCAATGTTGGGCGAGGACGGGAAAGAAATGGTCATCGGGAAAGACGAGGCGTTGGACGGAGTGAAGTTTGTCCGACACGAGAGGAAAGCGCCGAACGGAGAGAACTTGGAGAAGGGCGCGCACACGACGGCGCGGTTAAAGTTGGACGACGCCGTGGCGAGAGCGAACGCGGTCATGGAAGCGCAAATGAAAGCGAGAGAAGAGAAGAGGAAGGCGAAAGAGGCGAAGCGATTGGCGAAACTGGCGGAAGAGGAAGCGGCGAAGACCAAGGAAGAATCAGTTAAAGCGGAGCAGAAGAAGGAGGACGTCGGGATGGAAGAAACGTTCCTTGAGCCGGCAACTGCTGGCGAAGAAACGAAACCAGTCGAAGAGACCACCGATGCTACAAAAGCTTTATCTAGTGAAGCTATGGACGCCACAGTGTCAGGTGACGATACTGTTCCACCGCCACCGGTATCAGCAGCAGTCGATGCCGATGCCAACTCGGACGATGACTCGGACGACGACATCGAAGCGCCGCTCGAAATCGACGAGTCCGAGCTCTTTGCCGGATGGTCCGAAGCCAGAATCAAAGGATGGAAGAATCGCATTAAGAAACCGAACGCGTACTACTACCGTTTCAACGCCCCGGGCGAACGCCAGGCGAACGGCGGCTGGACGCCGAAAGAGCACGAGCAATTCATGGACACGTTGGCGAAGCTTCCGGACGGCAAAGCCAACTACGAGTGGGGCACGTTCTCCATCTCCATCCCGGGGCGAGTGGGCTACCAGTGCTCCAACTATTACCGCTCGTTGGTGAAAAACGGCGTCGTCCAAGACGAAAACTACATGTTGGACGATAAGGGTGAGTTGCGCTTCAACTTCAAAAACAAAGGATTCGACCGAACTACGATTGGTACTAAACCGGCAAAAGTCAAGCCGCCGCCGAAACCGAAGAAACCGAAAATGCGTCCTCCTCCGAAAATCAAAGCACCGAAAATGAAAAAACCGAAGAAAGAACCAAAGAAAAAGAAGAAAGACCAAGGCGACGACGACACGAAAGGTGATAAGACTTTCCGATGCAGCGTCAAAACCGGTGAAATTCGCCGATCCAGTCGAAACTCTGGCAAAGAGAAGCGAAAATACTCCGACGGCGGCGAGGGAGAAGACAACGAGGACGAAGACAACGAGGACGACGAAGACGGCGACGACGAAGGCCCGCCGGTCTTGCCGGCTGGATTCTTGGACCCAATCACGCGCATGCAAATCGAGGAACCGGCGGCAATCTCGCCGTACGGTCACGTCGCTGGTTACGAAACCTGGTGCAAAATCCTACGCAACCCAGAAGCGCCGGACACGTGCCCGTTCACCAAACAAAATCTGAAACGTCGCCAACTTGTCAAGTTGACGCACGAGAACATCGCGGAGTATTTGGATAAAATGGTCGACGTGCAACAAATGCACTGAGCGTCTGAGGAGTCCGAAAAACGAACGAGAGAGAGCGACGCATCGAGAAACAAACGCGAGGCGAAATGCTCGCGGAAATACTGTTACTATAACTACGGCGTGAAATATTAATCCGCTCTAAAACTAATACAACTATTCTGTGGGAGACATGCACAAACGAATTTCCCCTACTTTTTATTGCACTTTCTCTATGTCGCCGTCGTCATCGTCGGACAACACGAAACGCGAGGGTGGCCTCAACGAGCAAAAACACTCCTTCCGTCTTCACCAGAGAGTCATCACCCCGACGCACCCGACCGAGGGCGATTACATCTCCTTGAACTTCGAACAGTTTTTAGTCTTTCTCGCGCTCGTTTTTCTGGCGTATAAAGCGTTCAAATCGTTTCGAGAGTTGAAGAGTTATTTGAAACTGTTGCGACGACCGGGTGGGGACATGAGGGTCACGCACAGGCAGTATAACAGCGAGGAGGACGACGACGGGTTTGGGATTGTCTTGGACGACGACGACGACCGGGACGGGGACGGGGGAGGCGAGGCAAAGTTAGATTAGAGTTGTTAGGTGATTTTAGAAAAGTTGGGAGGGAGGTGTGTACAGTAAGTCGATTTTTTATACTGTATAATGTAATATCGTGTATGTAGTCTTATAATTCGAATGCGTTCTTCTTAATACAGGAAATGGCGAGTAGTAGTACGTACGCCTGCTCTGAGATTTCTCTCTCGCTCTCTCTCTCTTTCTCTCTTTTATATTTTTTACGTTCTAGGCGCTCGCATTTGGAAGACGTGAATGTCCTTCGCTTTCGCGTCGATGCCGGAAATATTTTGCGGCGTGATGAGAATGAACTGTCTGCTTAGTTCCTCGTCTCCTCTCGCGAATTCCAACAGTGAGTTCATGGAAACTTTACGCGCAACTTCGTCCATGAAAACGTCGAATTCGTCCATGGCGCGGAAAGGCGATTCGCTGAGTTCTCCCATCGCTAACGTGAGAGCGAGCGTGGTGAACGATCTTTCGCCGCCAGATAGTCCGTTGATGTTCGTGACAGTTTTGTTCTTCATCTGCACATTCATCGTCAACGTGCGATTCGTATAGTCAACGTCCAATCCTCCTCCGCACCCGGTTTTTTTACTTAAGTGAAAACCAAAGTTACCAGAGACTTCTCTTTTTACGTTCGTGGCTACCTGTTCAAACGCCAACTTCCGTTTCTTCACCAGCTTCGACAAGAGGTTCTTTGGCTCCTTCGTGTTTTTGAGTGCCCTCTTTGTCTTGTTGAGTTTACTCTTCGCCTCGTCGAGAAGATCGCGCACCTCTTCGAACGGTTGTTCGTGCATGGCCTCTTCTCTCGCAATTTTATTTTTAATAGACTGGATGTGTTTCTGGGCGGCATCTATGCCCTTGTAAACGTCAAACTCGGCTTTGTGGGCCTCGGCTTCTTCGAGCGATTTGATGCTCTCTCCAGTTTTGTCGCTTTTCGTACATTCAATGACATTCTTTTCACTCTCCACGAATTCCAGCTTTTTTTCGTCGAGCATTTTGACTTTTACGTCACGTTCTTTCATCTTCTCCTCTTTTCCGTAAGAGAGTTTTTTAAGCGTCTCCTCCTCCGTTTCGATTTTTCGAACGCAAGCACCGAGATCTGAATCGTACTTGTCGAGTTGGGCTGATAAGCCCACCTGGTTATCGATGAACGAGTCGAGTGCAGCTTTCTTGGCAACGTAATCTTCTTTTTTCTGCACGTGATCTTCCATTAACACGCGTTTCTCGTCTTCGCTATTTACCAAAGCTTCTTCTTTTTCTGCCAACTCGCGCTCGAGTTCTTCCAAATCCACTTCCGCCACATCTTGCACAGCTTCCTGCACTTCCTGTTTCTTATTTTGGTACTCGTCCAACGTCGTCCGCACGTTCCGCACGATTTTGAGGCGTCCGCTTTCAATTTTGGTCTGCTCAGCTTTCGCATCGCTCAGTGCTTTTCTCTCCCTTTCCATCGCTTTCTGCGCGTCTTTCATTTCGGTTTGAATCTCAACAAGCTTTGACTTAGCTTTCCCGATTTCGGCTTTCTTATCCTTGATCAGACGAACCGGAGAATTGAGCACTTGTCGTCTGAAGGGTTGCACTTGCTGCGTACCTCCAATTTGCCTGTAGCTGCGCATGTCCACGGTCAACGCATACGCCACGTTTTTACTCTTCGGGTGCTTCGGTTGGCCGAATCTGTGGTGCACGATCGACGCCGCTTCCTTATCGCTCGTAGTCAACATAACTCTTTCAACCTGCGCTTTATCAACCAAATAATTGAACACCGCGTTGTTCTTGAAATCTAAAACGTCCAAAACAGTTAAAAGCGAACCATCCGGTGAGTTTTCCTTCGTATTGTATCTTGGCGCATCAAAGTTCATGCAAGCAATCACCGGAACCTTACAATTTGCATCCTTGGCGATTTTTTGAAGAACGCTAACGTCTTTCGGCGAATGGACGAGAAATTTCTCAAACTCACGTCCGCAACACTCTTCAACGCAAAGGCCCCATTTATCTTGCTTAAGCAGCACGTTTGCACCAACCGGTCCAATCGGCGGTCTCGAAAACTTATTCTCGTTCTTCTTAATGACGTCTAAAAGTTTTGGCACCCACTCGCCGAATTGAGCGTTGGCGTCCTTGCTCGCGTTTTCCATCCTTTTAATCGTCTGTTGCTGCTGGTTCACGCTTTGCTCTTTGCCGCGAATTCTATTAGAGATATTTCTAACCTCAAAATCAGCCTTTTTGACGCGCTCATTTACTTCTTTCACCGCCGTTTCAAACGCTTCCTTCTCCCCGCGCGCTTTTTCGTATTTCGCTTTCGCCGCGAGCAACGCCGCGTCGTTTTGACCACTCGCATTTTGTGTCGCCGACACGGCTTTTTCCTTCTCGGTTTCCAACAACCGTTTCTGGTTATCGCGTTCTTTTACCTTATCTTTAACGTTCGCTTCAGCCCCGTCCATCGCTCGCTTTGCGCTGATCATCATACGTTCAGCCGTTTTCATCGAGTCTGTGTACTCCTGCTTCCTCAGCAAAGCTTGGCCAATCTCTTGACTTTTTATTTTCTCTATTTCTTCTCCCAATTCCTTTCTCTTGTTCTCGTATTTTTCCTTCTTCGCACCGCGAGCTTTCAACTGGGCGTCAAACTGTTGCAATTGTGCGTTGGCCTCCTCGATCTCTTCCGTCAACTTGTCCATTTCAAGCTTCATTGCGGCGACTCCGGCCCACGGAAACAAAATACGAGCCAAATGCAACTCTGTCGACAACTTTCTCTTCAACGTGAACATCTGCATCTTCGTTTCCAAATCTGCCACCAACGATTCCATTTCTGGAATAGTTTGTTCTTTTATTTTCAAATTCTCGCCCATCAGATCCAACCTATCTTTCGACGTTTGCAACTCGCTCAACACCGATTCCAAAAGTGTCGCTTTCATGTAAAAGTTGTATTTATCTCGATCCTTCCCGGAGCTCAAAAACTCTCGACTCCCATCTTGCGTCATCACGCAAATAGGATTCTCGCAATTCAAGTTCAAATGATCGCACATCCTCGCCAAATCCTCCGACTTTGTATACACGGTCACTTCCTTCTTCTCGCCGGCGCCCGGTCCGTGTCTCGTTTTCATCTTCATCGTCGACCCGCCCGTATTGACTATATTCTTCTCAATAATAATCACGTCCCCGAATTTCTCCGGCTCGAACGCGTCCGACCCTTCGTTCCGTAACTCGACGATAATCTTCGCGCTGTGCTGCCCGGTTCGAATCAAACCTTTCACGCCGTCTTTACTCGTCCTGTTCGTCTTCCTCGCCGAGGTCCCCAACGCTAACGTCAACGCGGTTAACACCGCCGACTTCCCGGACCCGTTCTCTCCGGTGATAAAGTTAATCCTTGGACCTAAATCCACGAGCAAATGTTCATGGCACATGAAGTTCTGAAGACGGACCGATTTGATCGTCCCGGGCATGATTTCAACCGCGTCTTCCTCGCCTTTCTCCATCTCATCTTGCGTTCGCTTTTTTCCTTTTTCGCCCATGACGATGATTTTACTCTCTAAATTTCTTTGCCTTTTCTTCTTCTTCTTCTTCAAAGAAACAAAAAAGCCCACCGCGCGAACGCTGCCAAAGTGCGGCTACTCGTATCGTATCACGACCACCGACTCTTTTCTCGACCCCCACGACAAAACACCGCGCGCGCGCGCAAGTCTGAAATGCAAAATCCTTCGTTCTTTTTTTGAAGTCTTCTTCTTCTTCAAATTTATTCGAAGCGAAAAGAAGCGAGATTTCAAATTTTTGAAAAATTGACAAACAAAGAGGTGGGATTTAATTGGTCGAATATCTTTCTCTCTCTTTGGGAAAGAACAACAAACGAAGCACAAAAAAGAAGCGAATGTGCTTCAAAGAAGAGTTGTCGTTTGTTCTCGCTCTTCTGCGTCTGCATCTGCCGCGAAAACTCTCGTTGTTTGCCTCTCTCTCTTGCGTCCCGCGTTGTTGTTATTGTTGATAAAGCAAAAATGACGGTATTACACGCGACGAGTTTACGAACGACGCGTTGGAAAGAGAGCCAGTGCTGCCACTTCAAGAACGATGTTTTAGGAGGGAGGAAGAGGAAGCACCACGTGCACGCGGACGCTTCAAAGTGCGAGCAAGTGCACTCGTATTTACACACGTCTCCGAAGAGCACGATTTTGGAGCGAGCGTTTTTGGAGAGGTACTGGACGTTTATGGTGCACACGTTTTGTCCGAAATGGCTGGCGCCGAATTTAATCACCACGCTCGGCTTGTGTTTCGTGATTCTGAACGTGTCTTTAGTTTTGTACTTTTCGCCGGAGTTGGACGGGTCTTCGCCGAATTTGGTGTACGCAGTTTGCGCGGTGGGTTTTTGGATTTATCAAACCATGGACGGGATGGACGGGAAACAAGCGAGGAGGACCGGGACTGGGTCGCCGTTAGGGGAGGTTGTCGACCACGGGTGCGACGCGTTTAGCGCGTGCGCGTACGCGACTATTTTGTGCGACGCGTTTTCGTTCAACGCCAAGACGAATCGGTTGTTGGTGTGCGCGATTACGAGTTGTGGCAGATGGAATTTTGGGTTGGATACGGTCACGAGCACGTATCAAGGGTTGTTGCCGATTAACGATTTTGACGCGCAAGAGATTCAGATTATCTGTCAGATTGTGTTTTTGCTCACGGCGTATCTCGGACCGAGCGGATGGAAGGAAATTAATGTTCCGGTGCCGACGTTCGTGAGTCCTAGCGGGACGATTCCGGTTGGGTTGCTCTTCATGGGTGTGGCGAGTATTGTTTCGTATACGACGAGGTTTATAACCGTAGTGAAGACTGTCAGGAAGAGAAGACAGGTGAAGAGTGGAAGCGTTGCGACGGGAGAAGGTAAACGCAGGACATCGACGAGAGCGCAGATGAAGAAGAACGGCGGTTTACCACCGCACTGGCCGCAAGACCGTTCCTTAGCCGCGGTGTATTTGACTGTTGTTGTCATCGAGTTGTGTTTCTTCAACGCCGTTTATCATTCGAAAAACTTTATAGCGGCGCACATCTGCGCGTGCGTCATGTTTACCGAAGTCATGGTTCGCGTGATGCAAATAAGAGTGAGCGATCCCAACTTTCGCGTGTTTAACTGGACGCACGCGATAGTCGCGTACGTCGCGTCGCAAGTAATCGAGAAGACGGACGACGTCGGGATGGGTACAGTGATTGCCGTAGCGTTGGCGACCTTTTTCTACCGATTCTTTCACTTGGTCGCTCAAGTTACGGGTTGCTTGGGATTGCATCCGAACATCTTCGTGATCAAAAAAGCTGCCGGGAATCACAAGAAAGGGAAAAAAGGACATTAATGAAAGTAATAACACATCGATGCCACGCACGCGCGCGACAAATAATAATAATACGTATCCGAGTGGTGTGTTCTGTTAAAATAATAATAATAATAATATGAAGTACCGTATACATATAAAATGATCCTACTGTTCGTAAATGAAGAAGGTGACGCTCTCTTACACTCTTTCGCACTCCAAGATGCGAGAAAAGTAAAACGACGTCGCCGTCATTTGTCTTCTCGTCACGCGAAACCCAGCCTTCTCCAACGCCTCTTCGACTTCACCTTCGTCGTGCAAGTACGCTCTGGTCGCTTTACTCGGCCCCGGAAACAATTCCCCAATTCTCTTCAAAATCGAATACGCCAACGTTTTCGGCGCGAACGAAACAATCAACTTCTTCTTACTCAAAGAAGCCAAGTGCCCCACCATCGCGGCCACGCGATCGTCCGGATAGTGAATCATAACGTCGATGCAACTCACCACGTCGTACTCCCCAGTGCACTCTTCCAACCCCAACGCTTCAAATTTCGGCGCGACAGCTGGCGCCTTCGCTCCCGCGGCGATGCTTTGATTATACCTCGTCTCCGCCTCGCCAATCATACTCGCCGAAATATCCGAAGCGCTCACGCCGGCACCTCTGTGCGCCAACGGAATCGCCAAAGACCCAGTCCCAGCGCCGGCATCACACACCGTCATCCCGTCCATGTTCTCCGGCAACCAATCCAAAATCTTATCGACCGTCTTTTGATGCCCTTGACGGATGTCCAATTGTACTTTGTTCACCTCGTCGGTTTCGCCGTAAATTTTCTGCCATCTCTCGAATCCAACTTTATCGAAATAATCGCGCACAGAAGCGGCTTCGTCACCACCGGTCGTCTCCATCATCGACGCGCGTCGTTTCGACGGATCGGTGAGCACTAACGCCGCACCGGCGGCACCAATAGCCGCGACGCCGACAACCGCCGTGGTCACCGCAGATCCGTCCGCGAGGTCCGCGATGGGTAACGCCGACGAAACCAAGGAGGAGGATCTGTTTTTTTTCGGGAAAGATGATGATGATTTCATCGTCGTCGACGCGCGAGAGGACGAGGACGACGACGGTGCGACGAGAGCGGTGGACGCTTTCGCAGATGCGGCGAACATGATGATGCGCTGCGTGTTCTGTTACGGATGGATGATGTTCCTCTCTCACTTTATTCGGATGAGAAAAGTTTGTGGGGAAAAGTTGAGAGATATCTTCGTTTGGGATAAAAACAACGCAGAGATGCAGAGATCTTCACCAATTCAACTGACAGACGATGGTTTTCGATGGGCAGAGAGCAGCTTTTTCTTTTCTGCGAAAGCGAAGGAAATTTTTCGAGACGTGTGCTTTTGTGTGTTTTAAAATATCACGTGTGTGTGTCTCTCTTTCTTTCTCTCTCTCTTTCTCTCTCTCTCTCTCTCTCAATGATCTTCTAAGTCGACTTTCTGAAGTGCATGTTGTAGTTTACCCGACGCATACTTCTTCAGGGCAGCTTTCTTCGCGGCGAGCGCTTTCGGAACCGCCTTCTTCTTGGCCGGGGCCTTCTTGACCGGGACCTTCTTGATGGCTTTCTTCGGTCGCATATCCTCGACAAATTCAGCGTATTCTTCGTCCGTCGGTTCTGGGCACCCTTTTTCTCGCAAGTAGTTAAGGCAGTCGGTGATCTCGTAATACCGAGCGTAAGCGAGTATTCGAGCGCTAGCGATGAAATCCCCGTGAAGAGACACTTTCGCCTCTTCGACTAAGTATTTGAGCTCATCGAGTTGGCCATTCGTTACAGCATTTTCCAAGTAGCAATAGTCCTCCTCCAACTCCGCAAACGCCGCAGCTTTCTTCTCAGCCTCTTCTTTCTCCTTCTCCATCTTCCTCTTCAGCGCGCTGGATAGTTCTTTCCCCATTCTTCTTCTTATTATTAGAGTCAAACGAGCAAGTTTTTTTTTATCTTTGGGGGAAAAAAATACGCGATGAGAGAACAACTTGACCGAACAAAACACACACGCGCACACACAAAGAAGAAGAAAAAGAAGAAGACGCGACGAAGAAGAATGAGCTTTTACGCCGCCGAAGAGCGCGAACGACAAAAGCGCGAAGAACTTTCCATGATCGGCGCGCTTCCCCCGATCACACCTCAGAAGAAAGGTAAGAAACGTTTCGCTCTCGAAAATACGCGAAAAGCATCGATCGCTCTCTTTCTTTTCTCTCTCGAAATACACATCGAATGAGGTTTAGGCGAGAAGCGAGAGAATGTTCACGACGATGATGTTGAAAATGTGAGTTCTATGGGTTCAATGACTTTGCCTTTGGTGGCGTTCGGTGATTACAGATACCTCTTCCTGAGTCGGAACCGCTTTCTCTTCTTCTCTCCCTCTCTTCGCGTTGTTTCGCTTCGTTCGCGTCTGACATTTTCTTGATGCCGACATCATCTGCACCTCTCCGTAACAGACGAGCGCGAAAAGCAAGCGCCACCACCGGCGGTGAAAGCAAAACTCGGCAGTATACCGGGCGTTGACTACGAGCTCCTTCTTCAGAAGTTTAAACTCTTCGACCACGACGTACAACGCTACGGCCCGACCGCTGGCTTGACCAGACGCGAACGCCTCGAGTCGGCGATGGCGCGAAACCAAGCGCTCGATGAAAACGCGTTGGCCGTGAAACACGCGCTCGAGAGTAAAATCGTCGACGAGGAGAATCCAACGTGGAAGTACAGCGTTTGGAAGAATAATCCTGGTTTGGATGTGGACTTTTAAATAGTTTGTTTATTAGCTTTTACATCGCGCAGTTTTAAAAGGAAACGATTTTGCTCGTATTTTCCCCATTCGACCAAGACAGCCCAACGTTTCGAAAATGTCGTCTTCCGCGACGACGAGTTCTCCTCCTCCTCCGTCGTCGCGAGAAAGCGTGGTTCGAGACCAATACGACATCGTTCGAGTCGCTGAATGGATCCACGTGAACGCGTTCCATCGAATCGCGATACAGGTTCCCGACGAATTACTCAAAGACGCCGCCAGCATCTGTCGCGCATTGAAACGCGAGTTGGACGCGCGAACGACAACGGAGGATGACAAAGATTCCACGGACGAGGGGAAGAAGAAACGACGAGAAGTGTTTGTTCTCGCGGACACGACGTTTGGTTCGTGTTGCGTGGACGAAGTCGCGGCGTTGCATCACAACGCGGACTGCGTTGTTCACGTTGGTTTTTCGTGTTGTTCAAAAACGAGCAGGTTGAACGCGAGGATGGTATTCGAGGAGAAGAGTTTAGAGGTGGACGCGTGCGCGGAGAAGATCAGAGAGCACGCGAAGAGTGTGTTAGGGGAGTCCGTGAATGTTGTGGTCGTGTTAATGGAACAAAATCGAAGCTGGTGTTCGGAGCGGATGGAGAAGGCGTTGGCGGTAGGGGAAAGCGAAGATGGTGGGAAGGTTCGGTACGTGGTGTCGTCGATGCCGCCAAACGTGATTGAACCGACGGGAGAGGCTAGGATTGGGAAAGAAGACGAAGAGACCGTTCGCCTGACATCCACGAGTGAATGTGGGACGAACGGAGAAAACGATGACGGTAATAAAATACACGTGACATTAGGCGCCGCTCGATTAAAATACGAACGCGAGATGGACAAAGATTTCAAAGATCCGAATACAAAAGCGTTCGTTTGGGTTGGCGATGCGAACTCACCGGCGTTGACGCACGCTTTCTTGATGATATCGTCGGCGACGAGCGACGCGTCGCCGTTTCGGACGAATTACGATGTCGCGCGATATTGTCCAGAGAAGGGCGAGATTGAAGCGAAAGCGATTGGGACCGAGGCGTGTCGGAGAAACGTGAAGAAACGTAACCATTCGATTGAGCGTGCGAAAGATTCGAACATTGTCGGTATTGTCGTCGGTACTCTTGGTGTTTCGGGATATTTATCGGTCGTATCTAAACTGCGTGAAATGATAGAGTCGAGCGGACGTACGTGTTATACCGTGGCGTGCGGGAAGCCGAATCCAAATAAGTTGGCGAATTTTCCAGAGATTGAAACGTTCGTGCTAGTCGCGTGCGAGTTGTGCGCTTTAGTAGACGGGAAAGATTACTTGCAAGCAGTCATCACCCCGTACGAAGCCGCGTTAGCTTTCGGGAATAAACCTTGGATTGGCGAAATCAAATTAGATTTCGACTCGTTCGAAGAGGAAACGAAAGATTTCGACGGCGTACACGACGTTCGAGCGGAACCAACCATGTCATTTCTAACTGGAACTTTACGCAAAGACGCATCATCCGCGCTCACCGGGGACGATGCGGACGATTACGATTTACACGGCGCAAACCTTTCGTCAACGCTCATGGACGAGGAAGACGACGAGAAGGAAGAAGGGGCGACGAACGACGCCAAAGCGGCCGACGCTCTCAAACTCGCCGAACGCGCCTCTCAGGCGCTCACCTTCCGCCACGAAAACCTCCACCTGAACAAAACCACCTCCACGTCGCGCTCTGGCGCGGAATACTTGCTCACCAAACGAACCTTTGTCGGTTTAGACCCGAAAAAGAAGGTGAAAAACGACAACGACGACGAAGAAGAAGGAGGAGGCGAACACCCTCTCCAAGCCGCCGAAGGCCGAAGAGGCCGCGCCGCCGCGTACGATAGCGTAGATATAAATAAATAGTATGCGAACGATAGCAGTTAGAAGAGAGATGTATGATAATAGAAGAGATGTGTAAAATTAAAGCAAAGAGATATATATAGAGCTCTCGTAAAATTTTTGCAGATGCGAAAGCTCCATTTTAGCAGACCAAAAAGCTCCACAAAAAACAAAATGCCACCGAGAAAAACCGCAGCGGCGAAGAAAGCGGCTGCAGCTGCTGCCGCCGCCGAGAAGGCCGAGAAAGAAAAAGATAAAGAAGAAACTGTTGTCGATGTTCCTCCTCCTTCCGCTGAAGTCGGCGATAAACGAGAGCGAGAGGAAGAAGAACCGCCGGCAAAAGAAGAGGAGAAAAAAGCAAAAGTGGAATCGGAAAATGGCGGCGAGGAGGAAGTGGATCCTCCATCTGCTTCGGCGGCGGTGATGGCAGAGGAAGCGGAGGTGGCGGAGAAGAAATCACCCACGTGGACGCCGGTGAAACTCGGTCCGAAAACGTTCGACACGCCGGAAGACGCGATCAAATACATCTCCTGGTTGTTAAACACGGTCACGATGCATCAAGACTTGAACGATTACGAACGTTTGGTGGTTGAAGGGATGTTGAGGCGAGGGCACGAGGACGCGGAGAAAAAAATCGGCGAGAGCGGGATTAAATCCATACAAGTGAAGGTACACCAGGAGCATGATTCGAAGTGTTATTACGTGGTGAGGAATGACGGGTCGAGGTCGGATTTTTCGTACAGGAAGTGCGTGGAAGGGTGCTTTCCCGGATGGGATAAAAGCAACGCGAGCAAGAGCGAGTATAAACCGGAAGGGAGAGGAAGGCACGGCGGAAGAGGCGGTGGTAGGAGACACCATGGCGGCGGCGGCGGTGGTGGTGGTTACAGACGCTACTAATTTGTGATACTAAAGCTAGTCGTTAATACTTTTTATATGCTACTATATATCTAAAACGCGTGCTATTTAGTGCGGGACCATGTCCATGGCTCGAATATCAACGATTGTTGGGAGTTTTTGACGGTGCCCTCGAAAATGCTCGCGATCGAGCTGGTTATCTGCGTGAACTTTATACTTCGCGTCGTCCAACAACGGTATCTTTCCGATTCGTTTCTCTTCTTCGCGAAAGAATTCTTTGCACTCTTCTTTCATGTCTTTGATACTTTCGCGAGACATTCCAGAAGTGTCGAATTCACATTTCGGGCCCATTTGTAAAAAATCATCGCGGAGTTGGCGTTTAGCTTCCCTCAGTCTCATCACTTCCGCGTTATCTACGTGAACTAAGTTATTTCTCATTCGGTGTTCGCGAACGTGCCTTCTCGCGTCGTTAAAATCCGCGGAATGGTGTTGTCCGGTGGCGATTCTTTTCGCGAGAGCCTCCATCAATCGTTCCGTTTCTCTTTCGTACTCGGCGGACCCGACGCGTTCGTGCGAAGGAAAAATACCGCCCGAAAACGTCGTCTCGCGACTGGAATGGAACTTTTCGCGACTATTATAATCGCCTTTTTTCGCCGCGTCCACTTCCAGTCGAGCGTTTTTCATCGACTCACTTTCTCCGATTCTCTTTTCAACACCTAATCCATCCATCATCGTCCTTTTCCTGTACCATAAATACATAATCGTCCAAAATAAGACGACGCTTATAACCACTCTCGGGACAACCAAGCGTCGCGTCCGTTTCTGCATCTTCTTCCTCGACTCGACGTAATAACTTTTCATATCCGAAGCTTTGTCCCCTCCTCTTCCTCCTCTCCCGTACGTCGACGACGCTCCGCCGTTCCTATTTTTACTACTTATCCGTTTCCTATGACTATATCTACCGTTACTCCCTACCGCTCTCGCGCATTCGACTAAAGACATTCCCATCCGTGTACACCGCTCCAAAACCAAACGCATCTTCTCCGCGCACTTCGTCAAGTCTATTTCGATCGATTTTTCCGAACTCCCAATGATGGTTCCAAACAAAAGCATTTCCTCATCATCACCACCTTCCTCCTCCACCTCCTCGTCGCTAAACGTCCCGTCGTCAAACGACACCACTCGATTCTTCTTACCAAGTCTCGACTTCGTATCTTTATCACCGCCACGCGTGCCGTTCTTACGCAAAGAAGACGACATCGCCGGTTGCTTTCTCGGTGGCGTCATCGAATCATCATCATCAAAATCATCATCTTTTTTACCTCGCTTCTCTTCGTCTTCTTCTGTATTCTCATCCTCCTCGTCCTCAGAAGAGGAAGAATCAGTCGCGCTTCGCCGAAACTCGAATTCGAACCGAGGCACTCCGAGTGCCTTTAACGCGCTCAGCATGCCATGTATATACTCGCTCTATAAAAATCTCTCTCCCTTTTACACTTTTTTGTGTGATGTTTTTTTTTCAGTCTTGTTGTTGTTTTGAAGCTTTTTGAGCAGCTTGAGCTCCTTCTGAGTCAGCATAAATTATCTTCACAGGAGCGAATTCATACGCATAATAATACACACACACTTACGCGAACGAAAGAACGCATTTGCAACGCATCACACGCATTTGCACATACGCATACACAAACAAATGAAAGAACGCGTTTCGGATTTTTTGAATTCTTTGGAGAAGAGATACAAATAAAAAGCGATACAAATTGGAGAATGATGTCACGGATTGGGTGTTTTCGTCGGGGGATGCCGTCTGGTTCTTCGTGTTCTTCCTCGTGTTCTTCTGCTTTTGCGGAGGGGATTTACGATGTGCGGCGACGAGTGCTGAGTAGTAGTAGCGATGTGGTGTATGGTGGCGCGGCGATGGCGTCTTCTTCTTCTTCTTCGAACACACCAACCGACTACGCGAAGCAAGCGTTTAACAACCCTTTAATCAAGCACGCCGGGGAACAACTGTTGTATTCTCGACCGAAGACGATAGCGCTGAGCGGTCCGGCTGGGTTTTTAGGGAGCAACGTCGTGGATGCTATTTTGGACGCGCACGAGTTTCGAAGGGCGAACGGGTTAGATCCAGGAGAGTTGTTATTGTTGTCCTCCAGTCCAGGGACGCTGATGGCGCGATTGACGAGTCAGTTGGGAAGTCAAAGGTTGAAGACGGTGAGAGCGACTCGGGTGGATTATTATCATCAACACGACGTGGATTCGTGGCACGACCAGCTCGGGTCGCTCGGATTGGGTGGGTGTAACGCGGTGTTTGCAAATTTAGCCGGTTTAGCCGGACCGGTTCCAGGGAAGCCGGATTCGATGATGGCGGTGAATTATCGCGCGCCGGTGGCCGCCGCGAGGGCGTGCGAGGCGTTGGGATTCGGGCATTTCGTGCAAAGCTCGACGCAAGCGACGAAAGCGGAGAGAGCCGGGCAGGTGCCGTATTCGAGGTGGAAATCGATGACTGATTATTCATTGGCGAGGTTAGAGAAGTTACCGGTATCGATCACGAGTTTAGGATTGTTGTACAGTTCGAAGAGTGGCGCAGTCGGGCAGAGAGGGGATTTGTTGAACATGACGGATTTGACGCTGTTGCCGTTGACGCCGATTATGGGCAACGGAACGGCGCCGCTGCAACCGCTGGAGGTGGCAGACGCGGCAAATAGGATTGCTTTTTTGTGTTTGACAGAGTTTAGTTCAAGGGCGACGCAACGGTACGATTTGAGGCGAATGCCGAGCGGTGGGTGGGGTTCGGGTAGCTCGAGTAACAACAACACGACAACAGTGAGAGTTGGGAGCATTAATAACACCACAGGAGACGTGGCGGCAAATAGCAGCAGCAGCAGCAGTAATAGTAGCATTAGTAGTAGTAGTAGTAGTAGTAGTACCGCAACGTACGACGCGGACGACGGCATGAACAAAATGTGGAACAAAGACTCGTGGAAACAACTCGTCACGAATAATCAGAGGCATTACACGTTGCGAATGTACGACGCGGTCGGTCCGGAAATTATGACCATGCTCGAACTCAACGAAAAGTTTGCGAAAATCAACAGCACAAAATTGACGCCGGTGTTTGTCGATTACAGAAACTTTGAGCGCGTGCTAAACGTGGCGTCGTTGGGGAACTTGAACCGACAGTTTGTGAGTCTTTTGCGCTCGGAGCAAGCAACGGAGAAACCAATCGTCGGGAACCCGAGCGAGTTTGAGCAATTACTAGGGAACGACGCTCGATTACTTCGATTGGATGAAGTCGAGAGAAACTTTCGACGTCGGTTTCCGTATTGGAGCACGTTGAAGTGGGCGTTTACAAATTACGGCGTCATAGAACCTGGAATTTCCTTAGGATTAGAGATTACCGTGACGTACTTGTTCGGTAAACAAGCTGGGAATCCGGACAATTGGATCAAAACGAGAGGTGGTATTGGCTTGGTGGCGTTATGCGCCATCGCCGGAGGGTCGGCGTACTTAGGTGCCGAGTTTGCAAACGTCATCGTCGCGTTTACGCCGCCTTCCTTAACACCACCAACTCCTCCTCCGACGTCTGCATGAATGTATTTATAAACGAGTGCTCGGCGCTTCTATACCTAAATGTATTTTTATTCTCATGTGTTGTACACAACCTATAGGTACAAGAAAATTACTAAAGTACTCTAAAGCTCGTCACGATATCGTCCAACGATTGCGCCTCCTCCCCGGTACCGCGTTCCAAGTCCGTTTCAACCGTCAAAGTGAACAACACGTTATCGTGCACGCACACCCTCGTCCTCACAATTCTATCCACAAATTTCACCTTCTTCGTATAACTGACGTCGTAATACGTCGTCCCGTCCACGGTACCTTTTTTCGATTCTTTCAAAATCGCGTTTGCGCCTTTATTCCTCTGATTCTCCCCCGCTACCAACTTCTCCGCCACCGCGTCGACGTCGCCCAAGTCTTCCGTCTTCGAGAAGAGCGGTTGCTTCGTGTTCGGATCGATCGGACTGCCTTGTTTGCTCAAAGTAATCGTGTTCCCGGCCAAACCGAACCGGGAATCTCTAATTAGAAGTTCTAAACCGTTCGCGCCAGATAAGCGTCCTTTATCGTAATCGACGTCTACCTCTTTGTAAAACCCAGGCGCTCTCAGCGTGAACGTTTTGAACGTGAATTCGTTGAGCGGTGGTGCAGTTTCATCCTCCACGTCTTCGGATGCCTGGACGTCCTCCCGAACAAAACTTTCCGCGAGGACGCACGCTGCCGCGCTAAACAACACACTCCTCGCAACACCAACCATCACCGCTCTTCTTCTTCTTACTGGCGGATTGAGCGCGACATCACTCGTGCTCGCATCCTTCTCGTCTCTCTGTTCTTCTTTAACTTCTTTTGGATAATGAGATACAGTTGATGATTTCCCAAGCGCGCCGCACATCCCGCCCCCGTTGTGACGCCGAATAAACCTTCTTCTCTGCGGCAAAGAGGAGGATGAGGCCACTTTTACTCCTCCTCTTCCCCCTCGCGCGGGTTTGTTTTGGCAGGGTTTGAGCGTCGTCGTTAAAGCGTTCATTATTTGTTGCAGAATAAGGAGCTTTGTAGGAAAAATTGTGTGGAATATCTCGGAAAAATTGTATCCAAAACGCCTTTTTTTCAGATTCGTCCTAAAAATACACGCGTTGACCACCGCTCGAAGAGAGAGAGAGATGTGCCCCGAGGACGAGAACGAGAACGAGAAAACGCCGGGGCCGCTACTGCTGGTGACGAGGAGCTCGGAATCGGAGGAGGATGAATCGTTCGATCTCGTTTGGCAACGCAAACTCGCGCGAAGAGCGGAAGAGAAAGCGGAGAGAGAAAAGAAACGAAGAGAGAAACTGGAGAGGAAGTTGGTAAAACAGAGCGAGGAGAACGAACGGTTGCGGTGGGAAGTCGCGAGAGCGAAACGAGCGATGCGGACGATGGCGAGAGAAATAGAGAAGCGGGGAAACAGCGATGACGAAAAAGAGGAGGAGGAGGACGAAGGGAACGATCATCGCGAGGAAGAAATGGTGGCGGTGCTGGAAAAGTTGGCGGCGTGCGATGAAGACGAGGACGTATCGACGAGCGGCGAAACGAGGGAAGGTGAGGGAGAGCAAGGAAAGGTAATGCTTGTTCTCGATGACGAAAAAGACGCCGAATATTTTTGGTCGGTAAACGAGGATGGTCGCATGAACGAGGATGCTCGACCTGGGCGCGATCGATGCGTTGTTGTGTCTGCGCGAGAGGAAGGATTCGGTAAACGCGAGAACGACGACGACGACGAGGAGGATTTCTTCTCCTCTGAAAGAGCTCAACGTGTCGAGCAGAGTAAAACTGCCGAATCGAAGAATAAATGTGAAATTGCAGTATACAAAGACCTAGACGATGAAGAGAGATCCTTACTTGGTGGGCGAGATGCAATGGAGATTGAACCGATGCGCTCGAGCGATTGCGCGACTCACATTCTGTTACTCTTGTGCGAGATCGTGAGATTTTTACGGATGGAATGTTTGCCGTTTGACGACGACGGCGACGACTACATAGGCATCGAGGACACAATGACCAACGGTATCGAGCGAAACAAAGCAGAACGCGTACCTTCACTGGATTCGAGAAGATTCTCGAGAATGAACTCCACAGTGCTCTCGCGTTCGTCGATACACGTGCGAAGTAATAGCAACGCGACGAGTGCGAATAGGCGCATCTCGACTATTTACGATAGTAAACCGAGCATCTGTGGTGGCGTGCATAAACGCTCCACATTTTTCCGCAAGCAAGGAGAATTGAACTCTGCAAATTCTTCGCCATCGATTCAATACGACTTGTTACGGTTCGTTAAATCGTGGTTCATCAAGTCCCACGGGTCTCACGAGCTCGCCACGTGGCACTTGCGAGCGTTCGCGGTGACGTTGCGAAAACTCAGAAAAATCAATATTTGTAACGCCTCGACATCTTCCATAGCAACAAGTCACACGCCGTTGGCGAGAATGTTTTCGCGCTTGATGGGATGTTGTCAGCCTTTACGCGCGGACGAGCGAGTGTTTGTAATGACTGCATTTTCTGCGATGCTGCCTCCAGAACGAAGCGCGATGAAAGTACCGCTCTGTAAAAAGACCCAAACGCCGATGGTTTTCCTCGACGAAGCCGAACGAGGTATTCACTACGCGTTTCGACGGAACAAGATACCAACGCAACTGCGAAGTGCGTTGCGGAACCACTCGGTATCGAGCGATGGCTATAATTTTCAGGATTTGCAACAAAAATATTTTGCCGGGTTGAACGACGATCGATACGCGATTGATGTAGGAATAGCGTTGGATCTCGCGTTGACTGAACTCATTCAACTCAAAAAGATGGCTAAAGTCAAATTTTCGGAAACATTCGATGCAGTCTTTCGACACAGAGTTTCTAAACCTCTCATGCACCGACCAATCGTGAGAACTTTGCTTAAAGAAGCTGGCGCGAGCGGTGAGGAAGCCGACGCACTCGCTGCGGAAGTTTTCGAGGCGTGTCACGAAGAAACGAAACGCACGATGTTGAAACAGCGCAATGGTATAGTCGATACAAATTTAAAAGGAGTAGATGCGGAGTTAGCACTCGAAATGGGTGTGCTATCGAAAGGTATCTTTGCGAAGTGTGCGAGTGAAATCGTCCCGGGCATATGCCTCAATGATACTGCCAGCGAAAACAACAGAGACGAAAACAACGAAATAATACCATCCAACAGCAACATCAACGATACAATCACGAACGAGCACACTAGCCCCATACAGTTGGATGGCGGAGAGAACTCTTCAACATCATCACCACTGTCGATGGCAACCGTCGCCGCTGCCCCCGCGTCATCGGCATCCATCGAAGTCGTCCTCTCCTTGGACGCGCTCGCGTACGCTTGGAACAAAACCGAAGCTTTCATCGACAAAACGCTCGCCTCTCGTGCAGAGACAAACTTCATCGGCGACGATGTCGTTGATACCAGTCGCTCCTCTTCTACATCGTCCTCTTCGAAAACATTCGCGCTCTTCAAAGCCCAACCGGCGGACCCTCAAAAACGTCGAGACGTGAACGAACTGTTCGAGCGGGCGGAAAAACTCCGCCGCACGATGTCGTACGCCTTGCGCGCAGCGCGAGCGCTCTCTCGCGGCACTACTCGCAGCGCCTCTTCCTCCTCCTTTGCTTCAGGGGCATCCCCTCCCTCCTCCGCCGCCAACGCCAAATCCTCCTGCGACGAAAACGTCAAAACCGCGTGGTCCACGTACTGCGGGGCGACGTGCGCCTTCGAACGCGCCGTCCAAGCGCACCGCGCGGCGTTAGGATTGGGGCTACGAGACGATGATAGCACAGGCAATAGTAGTAGTAGTAGTAGTAGCAGGAGCAGCAGCAGCGCGTCGTGCGGGTCGTTTTGGTTTTAGTGTGTTCGCGTGCGTCGTATCGGCAGTGTTTGTTTATACTCTTTCTCTGCCCTTTTCTTCTTCTCTCGTATTTTTTACCCAAAAATCCTCAAATCAGAGAAAAAGGGAGACACGCGCTGCTTCCTCTTCCCTCGACACTCACTTTAAGCGCGAGTATTTCGTGCACTCGTCGCATATTAGCGAAACCGTTCGTTCGCGTTTGATTCGTGAACTGTCTTATTCTCTCACTCTCTTACTCTCTGGGTTTAGGGAAAAGAAGGAATTGGCAGGCGGCAGGCACCCTTCACCGCCGCCGCAAATTCGTACATTGAATAGGAGAGGAAACAGAGCGAGCGCATTTCACGTTCCAGGAGTGGGAATTCGAGAGGGTAAAGACAAAGCGCGAGAGATGAAGAACACGAAGTTTGCGAAAGCGTTGGTCTCCTCCGACCGACACACGCGCGATAAAACCTTCGAACGATTGAGGAAGTGGCTGTGCTCTCAGAAATCGCTGGACCATCTGTCCATGAAGAAAGTGTGGAAGGCTTTGTTTTACGCCGTGTGGCACTCGGACGGGAGAGAGGTGCAAAGAGAATTGGCGACGTCCATCGCGTCCGTGATGCACTCGTTGAAACCACAGATGGCTATTTTATACGCTTCGGTGTTCTTTTGGACGATGCGAAACGAGTGGGCCGGCATCGATAAACACCGGTTGGACAAGTATTGCGTGCTGGCGAGGCAGATGCAGAAGCACGTGTTTCAGTATATGCAACGGAGAGATTGGGAAACAAACGTGAGTCAGAACGTGGCGAATAGGGTGTACAGAGATGCTTTGTTTGGGGAAGATGATCATATCACCGCGATCGATGTGGGGATTAAGTTACACGTGGCGGAGGCGTTCGGCGAGGAGATTCGAAGGTTCGACTTGAAGGAGAATGATGAAAAGAAGAAAAACAAGAGCAAGAAGAGCAAGAAGGGCAAGCGCAGTAGCGATGGAGAGAGTGATTCGGATGACGACGACGATAAAGAAAACGTGGACGTCACCGATGATGAGGACGATTTCGACGCCGGGGAGGCGCCGCCGCAGGAAATTATCAAAATGCTTCTCGTCGCGTTCATGCACGGCATGCGACATGAAACATCGTTTAGCTTCCTCAAACGGTGCGCGAGCGATGTGTTTGACGTGTTTTGTCCGACGAACGTGGATACACGAAACGCGCCGAGGAACAAAAATGGGTGGGTGTTGAACGCGACGCATATTAAAGACTTGGCGAGGGTGGCGATTGAGCTCGGCGCTGGGAACGGTTGTCCAGAGACGTCCCGAGAAGCGCTGTACGAGTTACACACGGACTTAAAGAAAGCAACTGTGGTGGCAGAGAAAGCGCCGTCGATTGAGTTGAAGAGGGATCAAAAGTTGACGATTAAAGTGGCGAATAGAATCATGAGCGAAGAGAAATCTTCGTCATCGAGTTCGTCATCGTCGTCGGAGGAAGAAGATAAAGAGGAAAAAGCCACCACTAGCAGTAACAAGAAAAAGAAGAAGAAGAAACGCGCAGAGATTCGCGTCATTGACGATGAAGACGAGGAAGAGCAACCGGAGAAGAAGAAACAAAAGAAGAACAAAAAGAAAGCTGAAAAAATATTCGAGGAAAACCCGTTCGAGAAGGCGCAGCAAGAAAAACACGCGTTGGCAGTAAAAGTAGCACCGGCAGCAGTAACAACAACAGAGGAAGATGCTGCTGATGACGACGAGAAGCATCCGCCGATGAATGGTCACGTCATCTCCGCTCGACGCGCGTTGAACTTCAAACCGAAGAAGTACCAAGATAAAGGAAACAACGATTCCCCTTCTTCCTCGCCGTCCGCCTCGCCGTCAAAAAGACTATCGTGGAACCTCAAAGGCATCACCCGGTCCTTCCCGTCCGGCGCTATCGATACTTCCAGAGGTGTCCAAAACATTAAGATGTCCACACCAACGAAAGGATTACTCAAGCCAATCCACGCGATCGGTAAAGGCTCGCCCTCGGCGTTTGTCAAATCGAAATACTTCCCCGGCCCGCCGGCTTCGGCGCCCATGCAACGAAGAGCCCAGTCCATGTACTCCGCACACGACGAAGACAGCGACGACGACCAACGAGAAGACCACATGATTCTTGGCATTAAGAAGAATACCGAGAAACATCAAAATCAGTCCTCGGGAACAACCGCCGTCGGGGAGAAGAAGAAAAAGAAAAAGAAGAAGAAAAACAAGAACAAAAAGAATAGCAACAGAAGGATGACGATGTGATGACACCTATTACAAATTAAAGATATAGAAATATAAAGCCATCGTTCATCGCGTGCGAATCCTCCATCTCGGAATCTATCGAGATCGATGCATCAAGAAAACTCGCTCTCTTTCCCGCGTTCGCTCACGTACGTTTACCGCTAAACTCTCCTTTTTCGCTTGAATTTGCCTCACACTAAAAATTCAAAAAACACCAACCTCTCGAGCATCATGCTCCGAGAAATCAACCACGAGCTGGTGAACGCCTCGTCGATGGACTCGAACGCGTATTACACCAAACGAAGCGCGTCCTCTCGCGTGAAATCGCCGGCGTCGTGTCCGGTGACCATTGCCGCGCCGCAAAAGTTTGAGAAGACGAAGAAAAAAAGTTTTGTCGAATCCAATTCTGAAGCCGATGGGGGCAAAAGAGACGAAGATGAATTGGAGTTAAACGGCGCTTCGATGGTGCCGAAACTGCATGCGTTCGCCAGAAAAGTGGTTAAAGTCGTCTCATCGTTCGCGAAGAATGGCAGATATACCGCAGACGAGGAAGAGACGGAGGAGGATTTGGTCAATCCTTCGCCGTTGTCTTGGCATAAAAACTGTAAAACGACGTTTGGCATCGCGAGCAACAGTGAGAAAGGGACGAAAATTTCAGTGTTTGATCGAAGGCGGAGCGTAATGGAGATTTTAGAGCAAATATCGTCGTCGGGTGGTACCGTTCCTTCGGCGCCGTTTTCTCCGTCGGCGTCGAAAGTGACCAAGAAAAGAGGCGCTGCTGCGCCCGTGAGTTTACTTTCCGCGCCGTGTTCGACGCCGAGCGTGGCGAACGAGACGACGGTGGCGATGGCGTTTCGGCCGGATCATCCGAACGAGATCGCGGTGACTACGAAGGAGAGCGGTGGGGTGAGATTATTTTCGAAGGTTCTCTCATCCTTTGCGTCTAATAATAATAATAGTAGTAGCGCTAGTGATGTAACGACGTGGAAGATTGAAAGATTGCCAAACGACGAGACGGAGACGCTGTTGGATTCGGCGGTGTCGGACGTGATAGGCGTGCGCGTTCTCGATAAACTCGCGTGGTCGCCAGATGGGTCGTTGTTAGCGACGGCGAGTTCAAGGGGGTCTACCATTCGTATTTGGGACGTGAACGCGAAGAAGAGTACGGCGATGTCCTCCGGGAACATGAGCGGTTTGTCCTCGGTTATTCGATCGATTAAGCGAAGAAAGACGTTTCGAGTGCCAAAATCGAAAAGTGAAATTATGAAAGCGTTCTCCTCGATTGATTCGTTCAAGGAAACGCTCGTGCCGATTGAAATCGATACAAAACGGAACGGAATCATCTCGTTGGCGTTTAGTGGGTCTGGTCGACACCTCGCGTCGGTTTCGAAAGATGGCGCCTTGACAATTTGGACGAAGAAATCGGGCGTTTGGTCGGAGAACGGATTCTCGTCGACTGGGAAAGTGACCGTGTTTGCGTGGGGGCCGTCGCCGAAAGCGGCGGCGAGGCGTGGAAACAAGAGAATTCGAGAGTACGACGAAAACGAAATTGGCTTGTGCTGCGTCGAAACCGCGATAGGAGGTGTTGCTTTAAAAAGCACGGACAAGAGACACATCTCGTGCGCGGCTTTACAAGTCGCTCCAGACGGGGCGACACGAGCGGCGCTGCCCATCACCTTTCCAAAAATCCCAGGTGAAGGTGATTCTTCCGAAGCGGCGGCGATTACGTCGTGCGCGTGGGATGATACGGCGTCGCGATTGGTGTTTGGACACGCGGATGGGAAAGTTCGAGTGTACGCGACCATCGTTCACCCGGTGTTGACTGTCAGAGCTATCGGTACGTTTTGCAGAGAGAAAGAAGACGAGGAAGACGCGCTCGCGGATGACGAGGAGGGGAAACCAATAGGGGCGAAAGCTATCGCCGCTTCTATGCAATTCTCGTCCGGTGACTCGTCGGCTATGCGCAGATTAAACGATCGGGCCATCGTAGATAGAATCTTAGCAGTATCGTGGGGGGACGGCGCGACGAGTTTTGTTCCAATGGCGTTCTCCGCATCTTCTGCGGTGTAAAAATAATGATAAACAAAAAGTCTATATCTTAGCTGACAGAATACAATTACTCAAACGCTTGAGAAGCGCTGTGCTCATTTCCAACCAGTACGCGTCGCCGAAAACCATCTTGGGACCTTTCACGGCGATAACGAGAGCAGTTTCCAAATCACCAACTTCGTATTTCTTTTTCGGATAATCTTCCTCGCACACAATCTCGCAGCATCTCGATATCTCTCGCGTAAACCTGGTCCTCTTCTGACTTTCGAACGCGGCGCGCAAACATCGCTTACACGCCCATGACATTGCTTTTTCACTTCCATTCTCAATTGCCGAATCGACATCTTCGAGCAATGTAAGGTTTGATGTTCGCACAGGTGCCATTCGTGATGACGACTTTGGAATATCCTCGCCGCTCACGCAAAGCGAAGATGTGGCCAACGTAAACAGTTGCTCCGCGTTCAGTTCGTCGCGATTTTTTTCAAAGCGGACGTCGACTTTTTTAGCGAATGGGAACTCTTGTGCGCGGACATCTTCCAGTTCCGAGCGTAAATCTTGCAATTCTTGTTCATTCGGTCGTTCATTTTCAAATACGACAATCAAGTCGCAATCGGATTCGAAATCAACCGCGGCGCCTCGAGCGATTGAGCCACGCACGCAAATCGACGAAATATTTTTCGTTCGGGCGACTATGCGATCGGACAAAGCTTTTACGCACACTTTCCATTTCTCTTGTACATTTCTTTCAAACGTTTTGGTTTCACAGAGCTTCGGACACTTGCCGTCCTCATCTAAATCAATGACGGCAAGATTAAATCTCGACGGAAAATCCGGATTAACCATTCCCGAGGAATACAAACGACTCAGCGCCTTCGTGCCTTTGTCTCGCGTTTTTGCCCATTTTGCGAAACGCAACGCGTAGGATGTATCCGTATTTACACCACTTGATGCGTTGTAAATATAACGACGCGTGATTGATACCGAATAATTCGTCTTATTCGACGATTCAACGTGATGTAGCCATCGCGGTGGGAAAATCAAAACATCGCCCTCCGAAAGAGTTGCCTCATACGCGCGTAATCCATTTCTAATGCGCTCATCATCGATGGAGAGCTGTGAACGTCTTCTCAATGGATGCCAATCGGGATATAAGTAACATTGCGAGAGCCCAGAAAATGGCGCAAACAATAAAAAAGTCTTCTCGCCTTTCAATTGCGTCAGAGTCGAAATCGAGGCGTCGAAATGGAGCGGCGATACGCTCCCTCTTTTTGACAACCAAAGTCGGAGAGGTTGCGACTCCACGAACTCCTCGCTGTTTTCAAACGACGTAAACACGCGCGAGTAGTCATGTTCCATCTCGTCTTTCAAATTAGATGGCAATTCGGATTGGATATACGCTCCGTCTCCTGAATACTCCAACACGCGCGATAATCCGTTTGCGAATGGCATTTGTTGCGTAAGCGAAGGCGGTTGAAACTTTCGATTCCGTATCGCTTCGTGCGATTGCTCTGCGTACACGAATGCCTTCGCGTTCCTTCGTCCATTGTTACCACTTGAAACTCCATCCTCCATTCTCACTCTTACCGTGGTCTGAAACAACCCTCCCGTCCTCTTCTCTTCCTCCTCGTGCGCTTCCAACAACTTGCGCAACGTCCACGACGAAGCGCTTCCTTGCCGCGATTTCTCAAACGCGTTTTGAATGAGCACCGGTTCGTGTAAGCATCGAATAAATTTCTCGTCCAAGAACTCGCTCTTATTATTCGCATCGCTCAAATCAATGGTCGCGACGTGCCCGTAAATGTTCATCTTCGAACCGCTGCCGTTCTCGTCCTCAAAGTCACCTTCTGCCGTTTCCTTCTCATTCTTCGCATCCAACACGTCCAGCTTTGCGAGCACGCGAACGTAATTCGCCGCGACGTACTCTTTCACACCACCATTTCGATACACACCACTCTCGTCTTCATTTATCATCTCTCGCTTGCCAACTCTCCTTCGTATTCTGTCTCCTCTTTTGAGGTGTTCTCGTTGCCCTTCCTCTCGCGCATTCCAAAGCCTTTGATTTCCCGTTAGGTGTTTGGAAAGATGAAACGAAGAAAGACATCTTTGCGCGTTGTTCATCTCAGATTATCGCACTCTCGCGAAAAAGTCTTAAATCTCTCTCTCACTCGCTCGTGGACGCGTTCTCGTCGAGTTCATCTCATCTGCGTTCAATGAAAAGGGTGTGCTATGGTATGACTGCGACGTGTTTTCTTTATGAAGAAAGTTTGGATAAAATGGAAGACATGTCTGTCGTCATTCCATCCGAACAACGCGCGCGAAAAGTAAAGCACAGATACAGAAGTTGATCAGGAAAAGGTCGCCACCCCGAGGAAGAGAAACACGACGAGTCACACTTCTACGCGCGAGAAACGATGGGGACGACGATGCTTTCGACGACGAATGTTTTCTGCGTAAAGATGACTGCGTCCAAAACGTCATCACTCAAAGAGAGTTCACGACGATATAGACGACGACGACGACGGAATGATGATGGATTCGCGACGACGACGACCAGAGCGAAAGCAGACGGCTCCAAGGAGAGCAACATTTTCGATAAAATCGCCAACGAGGCGAACAAAATGCTCGACGTCATGGAAGGCGGGCCAAAGTTACGGAAGTGGTACGGCGAGGATTCCTCGGTCGGGAAAGATGGCGAAGTGAAAAGAGAGAGAGAAGAAAAGGAGGAAAGTTTAAGGAAAGAGGAACGAGAGATGCAAATGAAGATGGACAGTGAAGAGAGCGCGTACGGGAACGAAGAGGAAGAGATGAGTTCTCCGAAGAGAGCTATTTATGTGCTCGATTCTGGATCAAAGCTCGGCGACGCGGTGGTCATGCAACTCGTGCTCGCGAAGTTGGACGTGAAGGTGGCGTGCGAGAACGTGGAGGCGGAGAGCGCGAGGTACGGGCCATACGTCGACGTCGCGGATTTAGGGGACGCGAAGGCGTTGCGTCGATCGTTGGCTGGTGTGAGGTCGGTGATTGTTCCCGCGGGTAAGTTTGACGAGTCGTTCGCGAAATCGTGCAAGGAGAGCGGGGTGAAGCACATCGTGCTGTTGTCGACCGCGAAAGCGAGTAAAGGGAACGTGTTGAGCATGTTTTTGGACGACGAAGGCGCACGGGCGAGAAAAGAGGAGAAGAGAGAACAATTGGCTAGAAGTTTGGGGATACCTTTGACGATTATTCGCCCAGTGGACGTGGTGGATGAACCAACGAGAGGGAAGACGATGGCGTTCTCCAAGGAAGACGGACGATTGAGCGGCACGATTTCAATCGAGGATGTCGCCGTGTGCGCGGTCCGAGCGTTAGCGCAGCCGCCGAAGAAAGGTAGCGACGCGATTGCATTCGAGATTGCGACATCTAACGAGACCGGTAAGACGGATTGGAAAGGGCAGTTTGCGATGTTGAAAGCTTAAAAGTTAAAGTGCTTGTAATTTATCATTTTCTAGCTCTAGCTCGGGTTGTTGTTACTAAAAATGTTTACTATTCGTATAAATTAAGTTTAAGGGTTTGCTATCGTTATCAACTCTTGCGGTTTACACGGCGCGCGACACATCGGGCACTCTGGTTTCTGTTGGCAACACTCCACCGCGCACTCCCAACACAAACAGTGTCCGCACTTCAACGCGGTTGGGTATTTCGTAGGGTTCAAACATAACGGACACGGTATATCATGCCAGGTGTACCGTTTGGCATCTTCGTCGTCGGCTCGATCAAAGTCGTTCGATAATCCGTTGCCGCCGAAACTTGGAAGCATGTTTGCGTCGTCAATGACTGAAACTGGATTTACGCTTCCTTTTCGTCTCTCCTTTGCTTCGTCTCTCGATCTATCCCCACATTTCGTCACGCCGTCCGCCTCAAAAAAGCCAAACTCCTCCGCCGCTTTCGGTCGTCTTCCTTTTGTCGCTTTCCCGCTCAAATGTAACTTATACCTACGCTGTCCTTCATTAAATACTGCGTATGCTATTTGCAACGCGACCAGCTTCGACAGCAAAGAATACTGCGCCCTTGGCTCTCCCGGATTCGGGTTCACAAACACCCTCTCCATCCCGGTCGCCCAGTTCGTCCAAGAAACATACTTTCCGAACGCGTAAAAGAGCATCAACTGCGTCAAAGGTCCAAATCCTCCTCGGTCGTTGACTCCTTTGAGCGCTGGATTCGTCGCAGTTGCATTCTGCGGCGCGTTTCCGAACACCCACGCGTACGCTTTTAAGAACTGTTTTTTCAAAGCGCTTTTGTTCCTCTCCTTCTCCTTATCGCCGCTGCTACTCGTACTACCACTACTATTACTACTAGCACCTAACAAAGACTGTTTTTCAAACGCCCCAACTCCGGAAACAGCGTTCCTGGACGCATTTTTCAACCGTCTCCCGATCGGTTTCGCCAACGCCTCCAACGCGACCAACGCCCACCGTCGCGAGGCGCTCGGGATGTCCCCTCTCGCGTCCGCGATGAAAAGATCCGTGTATTCTATAAATCCGTGTAAATGATGAACGAGAGAGTAACAGAGTGCATATAAAAACAGAGAGGGAGAGAGAGTCAGTATTCAATCGCGAGTTCAATACAATCAAAGAATCAAAAGAGAAATTTTAGTTCCTACCTTCCCCGAGCGTTTGCGAGTTGCACCCGGTGGTGAATGCAAAGTACAAGAAATCACCGAAAGATTCGATGGCATCGAGTTTGTCGTTCCAGAACTGCGGGCCGAATAACAGCCGAACGGAATCAGAGACGGATTCAGATATGAGCTGTTAAAGTGCGTACGCACAGAGAGAGGGAGAATTTGGATCGAAATGTCAGTCTTTTTTGCACGTGAAAGCGCGTCATTTGATTTCTATAGGGGATTTCATTTTTCCAATTCAAACTTTTGCACCCGTACCTTTCGATAGTAATCGTCCTTCTGATGCGCTCGGACTAAATCTGGTTGCGCCGCGGATGGGAGATGCGGGATTGCCGCCGACGCAGCGGGCATCGCACCATCAGCGCCGCGCGTGCTAATGCTCATGATGACGCTTTTAGGCTCTCAATTGCTGTCAAAGAAGAAAAAGTGGCGTTTTGGAGAAAAACTTTCCCGAAAAGCACACTCACGCGTCACAAAATCAATGACAACATATTCCAACGAAGAACGACCTCGCAAACTTTCATCCGCGGTAAACCTAGACCAAAACGAATCGGTCGAGACCACGAGAGTTACCATCGAAGAGAATTGCACGTGTTACGCGCACTACTCCGTGTTTTTGTTTGAAAACGACGGGGAGAAATCCCCTAGTAGGAATGCCCTACGATTTAGCACCAATGAAGAAGAAGGCGAGGAACAACTCGCGCTGGCGATATATGTGGGCCAACCGAACGCGCGACACGTCGCGTGCAAAGGCGTCGATGAGTGCTTGCGATTGATGAAAAATGTCGGCGAGAAGGCGTCTTTTGTGATACCTCCTTCGTTAGGGTACGGGGATGCTGGAAATATCTCCTTCCCTTCGATACCGCCGAAGTGCGAGTTACTCGTGGAGATTGAGCTGTTGCACGTGGAAGGGACGAAAGAGACGCCAGATACCAATCGAGCGGATTTAACGTTCGAGAAACGGATGGAGCGGTGCGAAAATTTGAAAAAGAAAGGGAACGAGAAGTTTCGAGATGGATCGAAGAAAGCGGCGGTGCGGTTGTACGAGAGCGGTTTGTCGTACATCACGGAGGATTTGATGCAACAGTTGGTGTTGCCAAAACACGTGGATTTAGCGGAAGAGTTGAGAGCGACGTTGCGATTGAATATGGGCGGGAGTTTTTTAGCGTTGAAGGAGTACGCGTTGTGCGTCAAGTATTGCGATTTGGCGAGGGGCGAAGGCGTCTGGGGCGACGCCGTGAATCGGTGTCACTTTTTTCGCGAGAAAAAGGAAGATTCGTGTTGGTTGACGAAACCACAACAGGTCAAGGCAATGTTTAGGAAAGCGCAAGCGCTGGAGAGCATGCCCGGAGAGAAATACGAGGAAGCGATGAGCGTACTACAGGAAGTGCACGATAGTTTGGACGCGGAGTTGGAAAGGCGGTATGTTAAAGCGAACGGGCGTCGCCAAGGAAACGCGGAAACTGTGTTTTTCAATGCCTTGGATCCTGAACACCACGAGGACGCAAAAATGTTTGAGATGTTTCGGAGCGATTTCTTACTTTCTGTGGAGAAAATCAACAGAGTAACCAAGTTGATTGAGAAGCGAGAGAAGATGTCTATGGCTGAGTTTTGTGGAGTGTTCGAGAAGAAGACTTGAGCGAAAAAGGGGGTGTTGATTTCGAGGCGTAACTGATAAATAAAAAAAGAAGGAAAAAAAGTTTTTCTCGTCACAAACATGGCTGAAGAAAGTAACAGAGAAGAAACAATCACTGGCGCGACGGCGGTATGGAGGGTGGCGGAAAGTCACGGCGTCACGCACGTTTTCGCCAATCCTGGCACGACGGAGATGCATTTCGTCGGCGCGTTTGAGTCTGTTCGTAAAATCGAGCCAATCTTGACTTTACACGAGACCGTTGCCTCTGGAGCTGCAGACGGGTATGCTAGAGTGAAGAAAGGCTCGAATGTGAATATTCCAGGCGTAACTTTACTCCATCTCGGTCCGGGATTGATGAATGCTTCGGCAAATCTACACAACGCTCATCGCGCCGGATCGTCTGTTGTAAACGTAGTCGGCGATATGTCCACGTGGCATTCTGGCACCGATCCAGTCCTTGAGAGTTCGATCGCTGATATCGCGAAGATTAACGGCGCGGTTGTTTCGTCCAAAGTCCCCGCAGCTATTGCGGCGGATGCAAAAGAAGCGTTTGTGACTGCGACGAGAAACTCGACATCTCCGGGGGCGTCGAAAGTGGTTACTTTAATTGTACCCCACGATCGAAGTTGGGAGCGCGTTTCGAAAGTATCCGTCGAAGATGTGATTCGTGGAGATGCTTCGCCATTAGAGCAACTGAACGAGGATCGTGAACAAAAGAGTCAACACCTCCAGTCACCAGAGCAAGCAACGACGAAAGGAAGTGTAGCCGAGCGCATGCACGCGCAACTCACAGAACTTCTAGATGAAAAAGAAGTTCCGCCACCATTTACGACCAAGACTACCTTTCGTTCCATCGGATTAACATCGCAATCGAGCATACGCTACGCCTCAATGTTACGCGAAGAATTCAAGTTGGATATTCAACCGACGATCATGTATGACTACAGTTTAGTTTGGGACTTAGTTTTATACATCGAAGACCGCTTGGCGATTGAGAACAAAAACAGCGGGGGGGAGAATAGTTTCTCTCCTGCGTCTTCACCCACGCGAGAGAGCGCTGATGTGGGTAAGAAAAATACTTCACATTCGCATGGTCTTTCTGAACCGGTACAAAAGGCCATCAACGCGTTTGGTAAGTCGTTCGTAAAAAGTATTTTGAAATCTGAATCCGGGAAAGTGGGCGTCTACTTGGGCGGCGACGCGGGAATTAGAGAAAACTTGGAACGTGTCTGCGGAATTTTTCGCAAACTGGGCATCTCCGAAGACTCAATTTACGTCGAAAATGCGTTCTCGCGCATCGATCGTGGTGGTGATCTCATGGTGAAAAGATGTCCATACTTCCCGCGCGACGCGATGGCGACGTTGGCCAGTTTTGAAACGCTCGTTCTCGTCGACGCGAAGAAACCGGTCGCGATGTTTGGCTACAAAGACCAAAACTTCTCCTCGCTCATTCGCCAAGGCGAGGACGATGTTTGGGAAATCGAAGCACCGCCTGGTGGCAAACTGACTGACGCGTTTGAAGCGATCGAAACTGCGTTAGAAAAGAAGGCAAATGCGTGGAGAACGGATGTTGCGGACGCTAAGAACGATAAACACCGCGAAAGAGTCACGCGTGCGGCGAAGGAAAATACGTTGCGCGAGACGAGCGGAAAGTTGACACCCGTCGCAATGTGCGGAACGATCGCAAAATCGCAACCGGAAAACTGTGTTGTTGTTGATGAAAGTTTAACGTCAGGTTCGATGTATTGGGACGCGACCGATGCGTTCTCGCCTCAGTTTACGCACTTGACTCTCACCGGTGGAGCGATTGGTTTCGGTCTTTCCGCCGCAGTCGGGGCGGCGGTCGCTGATCGTTCGCGCAAAGTCATCGCGTTTCAAGCCGACGGTTCAGGTTTGTACGATTGTCAAGCGCTATGGACTATGGCCAGGTACAATTTGAACGTGTGCGTGGTCATTTGCAACAACTCGAGTTACAACATCTTAAACATTGAAAATGCGATGCAAAGAGTTGAAGATGCGAACAAGACAAACGTGTCGAAATCGTTGACGAGTCTCGGGGAACCAACCATCGATTGGGTCACCATGGCGAAATCGTTCGGCTTCCGCATGGCTACTCGATGCGACACGATTGAAAGTTTCCAAATGGTCTTCCAAGAAGCGATGGAAAAGAACGGCGATGGCCCCATACTCGTGGAGGCTGTTTTATAGTCAGCGTACTGCAAGATGCATATGCGTCTCTCTCGTGTTCTCTTTGTCATTCAAAGAATTCTACTAAATCCTACTAAAGCATTGCTATTTCTTCGTCACCTTCACATTCAGTGGGAGTCGCCGTCGTCGTCATCGCTGTTGCAAATGTTGAAAACGGCGCTCTTCGTCCTCCTCCTCTCGCCGACTTGTTCCTTCTGTCCATTTGCCTTTCATAAAACTTGGCAAAGTACTTCTCGTCTGTGATCATTGACTCGTCGAACTGTTTGATCAGACTCGTCATCTTTTCGACGTCCGCCATCGCCGTCTCCAACTTCACCTGCTTCGTCGCCGCGTCTTCGACGTGATCGTGAAACGTCACCATGTTTTGGTCGTCAATTTTCGCCGTAACGCCGCCTCGGATATTCGATCGAGCAACCATTTCGTTCACCAACATCTTCGCTTCGCTTTCGCCGCCGTCCAGATGCAACTCGCGCGCAATAGCCCCCAAACTTAACGACGAGTACGTCTCTGCCACTTTGCGGACTTGCGCGAGTTGGACAGATTTGTGCGCTAACAAGACCAAGTCTGCATTTTTGTCGTTTTCGAAAATGGCGGAGTACTTCTTCATGGTTTCCGTGAAACGTTGCAAAGGCGTTGACGATGATTTATCACCACGAACACTTTTGTTTGACAACGCTTCCACGAGAAGTTGATAGGGACTATTGTTTTGCTGTTGCTGTTTCTTTTCCTCGTCTTCTTCTGCATCTTCTTCGCCTTCCCCTCTTGGCGCCGGCGGCGGCGATGAATCGATGTCGTCGTCCAAAGCGTCTCCTTCCTCTTCAAACTTCATCTTCATCTTTTGCGGAGTCGTCTCCTCTCTAGCTCCTTTTGTTCCTTGTTGATGATGATATTCGCGTTCATCCTCGTTCTTCATCTCGTCGTCTTGCGATGAATCGTTCGATTGTTGTTTTCTGTTTGGATCTTCCGCGGCGCCAAAATCACCCGCGGCTAAAATGTCCTCCAAGTCCACATCTGCGAACTCGTTCGACTCGTTTCCAAAACTCCTACCTCCTCGCTTACCACCATAATCACCACCGATAAATGGCGTTTGCTGCATCAACGCTTGTCTGACCACATTCGATGTCTTCGCGGGAATCCCGCTCTTCTCGGACAAAAACGTCGACGTTTCACCCGTTCGAACGATGGACGCCAAGAGCAATTTGTTATAACTCTCCATCTGGACTCGTCCGCACTTCTCTTTCGTCGGCATCGAAATGCAGTGTGAAAAGAACGAAATAGCTCGATCGTACTTTTCCGCGCACAAGCACGACAAACCGGCGTAATAGCAATAGTTTGCAAAATCTTTCGCCTTAAATCCAGTTTCGGACGGATCTTCCACGGCGAAGAGAAGTCCTCCCTCGTACGCCTCGTTCTCTCTCTTCAGTTCCACGCACGTTTCGTAACACACCGCGTGCAAAAACGTCACCTTACCTCTCGATACCACGTTTGAATACGTTTTCAAAGCGTACTTCAGCGGCTCCAAAGCTCGTTCCAAAACTCCCATCTCGCGCAATGTCTTCACGTACGACCTCGCGACCACCGCAAACGCCTTCTTCGCGAGCGCCGAAGCGTTGGCCAGATGCGCTTCATACTCCTCCTTCTCCTTCGCGAACAACACGCACTTTTCCGCCAACTCGAGAAATTTCATCGCATCTTCTTCCGAGATCGCCTTCGTTACCAACGACGCGCTCCCGTCGTCCTCATCTTCGCCGCTCTTTTTAGCGTAAGATCCTCCTCCTCCTCCTAAAAAATCCATCGTCTTTTTCTTTCTGATTTTCGTCTGCGAAATTTTCTTCTTCGTTGCCGCTGCGGTCGTCGTCCCGGTGCGTTCGCTCTTTTTCTTCTTCTCTTCCTCTTCCTCCTCCTCTCTCTCGTTCTCTTCCTCTCCTTCCTCTTCCACGCCTCCTCTCGCGAAATCGACCACGGATTTCAACAGCATCGCGCGTTCGCTCATTCGCAATCGCGCGAAAACGGTTGACGAGGCTAAAATCAGATCCGGTCGAGATGCGAAGTGTTTTCTCACGGAAAGTTTCGAGAAGATCGTTTCGTTTTCCTCGAACGAATTCGAGACCAGGTCTTCTAGAACCGGAACGTGCGGTTCTTTCATTCTTCTTCTTCTCCCTTTGCGGGTGCGATGAATACTCGAACGACGGTTGAGAGAGTTACGCTACGGTCGAGAGGGTATTCTTTGAAGAATTTTCTCTTGAATTTTCTTTTGCTTCACTCCCCAACGAGAAAAACGTCTTCTTTGACGCTTTGGAGAAAAAAGAACAACACGACTAAAGAATGGGGAAAAAGATATCCGGCGCGCAGAAGAGGAAGAAGAGGAAGGAGAAAGAAAAAGCTGCGAAGGAGGCTGTCGCGGAAATGGAGAGGTTGAAGCTTGGACCGACCAAG
>Ga0209335_10000409_pt1 | contig 51109 bp, 53 predicted proteins | sample COG_09_FD_184753 | JGI IMG/M metagenome (GOLD analysis project Ga0209335, IMG submission 184753) | Pelagic Microbial community sample from North Sea - COGITO 998_met_09 (SPAdes) (version 2) | ecosystem: Environmental > Aquatic > Marine > Neritic zone/Coastal water | place: Helgoland, sampling...
TCTTCTTCAACTTGTAGCTTATGGTGCCCAAGATGTTTATCTTACCGGCAACCCTCAGATCACTTTCTTCAAAGTAGTTTATCGTCGTCATACTAACTTTTCTATTGAGTCTATACAACAAACCTTTAACGGAAATGCTGGTAAAGGAAAACGTGTAACTTGTCAAATCTCCCGTAATGGTGATTTAGTTCATAAATTATATGTAGTTTTTACACACGATGCATCTATTACTGATGCTCGTAAATGCATTAAAAAAGTAGAAGTAGAAATTGGCGGTCAATTAATTGATCGTCAATATGGCGATTGGATGACAATCTGGAATGAACTTACTTTACCTGCAGGAAAGAAAAATGGATATGAAGAAATGATAGCTGAAACAAACGCATATGTTCCTCTTGAATTCTGGTTCTGCCGTAATATTGGTTTAGCATTACCACTTATTGCTCTACAATATCACGAAGTTAAAATCAATATTGAATTTGATGCTGATAATGATTTTACTGATGCCACCTTATGGGCTGATTACATCTTCTTAGATACTGATGAACGTCGTCGTTTTGCTCAATTATCTCACGAATATTTAATAGAACAAGTGCAATTTACTGGTGGTGAAAATTTAAGTTCTACCGATACTACTTTAAATGCCAAACTTTCATTTAATCATCCGGTTAAAGAACTTATATGGCAACGAAAAGCTGGAGCATCTTATAAATCAACTGGTAACGCAAAACTTATGCTTAACGGTAATGATCGTTTTGCTGAACGCAATGCTATGTATTTTACTCACGTTCAACCCTATCAACATCATACCAATATCCCACCACAAGATCAATATATCAATGTATATTCATTTGCATTAAAACCTGAAGAACATCAACCATCAGGAACTCTTAATATGTCTCGTATTGATACTGCACAACTTAAACTATCGTTTGCTGCAGATACTGAAGGTGAAGTCAAAATATACGCTCACTCCTACAACGTTCTCCGTATCCTCAGTGGTATGGGTGGTCTTGCGTATTCTAACTAAACTTACATCTAAAATTATTTTTATTTATAATATAAATCTAAAATTATTTTCTTAGCTTATATTAAAAATGGGTGGAGGTCTTCTTCAACTTGTAGCTTATGGTGCCCAAGATGTCTATCTTACCGGCAACCCTCAGATTACTTTCTTCAAAGTAGTTTATCGTCGTCATACTAACTTCTCTATTGAGTCTATACAACAAACCTTTAACGGAAGCCCTGGTCAGGGAAAACGTGTAACTTGCCAAATATCCCGTAATGGTGATTTAGTTCATAAATTATATGTTGTATTTACACATCCTCCAACTGATCATTTAGGTGATGCTCGTAAATGTATCAGTAAAGTAGAAGTAGAAATTGGTGGTCAATTAATTGACCGTCAATATGGCGATTGGATGGAAATCTGGAATGAACTTACTTTACCTGCAGGAAAGAAAGAAGGGTATGTTGAAATGATAAGAGCAGAGTCTAATGTTGTCGCTGCAACCAAAGCATATGTTCCTCTTGAATTCTGGTTCTGCCGTAATATTGGTCTAGCATTACCACTTATTGCTTTACAATATCACGAAGTTAAAATCAATATTGAATTTGATGGGACTCAAGAATTTGGAGATGCCACCTTATGGGCTGATTACATCTTCTTAGATACTGATGAACGTCGTCGTTTTGCTCAATTATCTCACGAATACCTTATAGAACAAGTGCAATTCACTGGAGGTGAAACAATCAATAGCTCTAATCTTTCTGCTAAATTATCTTTCAACCATCCCGTTAAAGAACTTATATGGCAAGGAACAAATTCAAGTGGAACAATTATAAAATTAGGAAACACTAAGCTTATGCTTAACGGTAATGATCGTTTTGCTGAACGTGATACTAAATATTTTACTCACGTTCAACCATATCAACATCATACTAATATCCCAGATAGCGATTGTAATATCAATGTATATTCTTTCGCATTAAAACCGGAAGAACATCAACCATCGGGAACTCTTAATATGTCTCGCATTGATACTGCTCAACTTAAAATATCTGATATTACACAAGGATCAGGTGAAGTCAAAATCTACGCTCACTCCTACAACGTCCTCCGTATCCTCAGCGGTATGGGTGGTCTTGCGTATTCTAACTAAATTATTACTTACTTACTTCTTTTTATTTACCATATTAGGATATCCTAATACGGCATTAACACCTAAAAACATTGAAATAATTGAACTAGTTAAAGCAGATTGAAAATAATAATTATTAAAGTTCATAAACTTAGACGTTATCCTATTTAATTTATTAACAATGTGTGAAGGATTACCAGTTATAACTGAATAGCATATCATAAAACTAGATATAAGTAAAGCATTTTCAATACCATTAATAAATATTTGTTCAATATTAGATTGTTTAGCAATAAGTATATTTTCATTAACATACCATGGTTTATCAGGTATTACAAAACAAATTTGAGGTTTTTTAACAAAAACAGAATTAAACAACATTATTCTAATTTAACTTTATATTCGTTAGTATTTTTAATATATACTAAATCATCATTTTTTATAGGTGTATCATCTATATATTTACCATCTTCTGTTCTAAGTTTAGTATATTTATTATTATATAAAGTCCAAGTATCATATTCGTTTTTATATAAAACAAGTGTAGGTTTATTTTCAGTAGATTCTAATTTACCAACAATAAACTTTTTCATCATATCTTTCATTTGAGCAGTTTCATCACCACGATATTTAATCATATAATACACCTGTTTAATATTGTATTTTTTTATTAAAAATAAATAAATAGTAATACCAACAACAGCTAAAATAACTATCGCAAAAAGTATGAGAAATATAATACCCCACGACATTTATATTAAATAAATATATATTTTTAAATAAATGGGAGGTGGATTATTACAATTAGTAGCCTATGGAGCTCAAGATGTTTATCTTACCGGAAATCCTCAGATTACTTTCTTTAAAGTAGTTTATCGTCGTCATACTAATTTTTCAATAGAATCTATACAACAAACTTTTAACGGAAATGCCATTTTAGGTAATCGTGTAACTTGTCAAATATCCCGTAATGGTGATCTAGTTCATAAATTATATTTAGAAATAAAAGCAGTAGCAGGATCAAATCCAATATATCTTCAACCTTTCTATGGTTATAGAATGATAAAACACGTGGAACTTGAGATAGGAGGACAACGTATTGATAAACAATATGGTGAATGGATGTATATTTGGAATGAACTTACAATGGATCAAGGTAAAAAAGAAGGATATTATGAAATGATTGGTGGTAATTCTCTAAATAAATCAGTTGAATTAAAAGACGAAAACGTGCAATTATATATTCCTCTTGAATTTTGGTTTTGTCGTAATGTTGGTTTAGCATTACCTTTAATAGCTCTTCAATACCACGAAGTTAAAGTTAATATAGAGTTTAATTCAATGGAAAATATCAGAGCAAAAAACCAAGCTGATGAACTTGCTTCAGATAACACGTGTAACATACAAATTAATAACAATGATTTTACATCATTTAGTGCTACATTATGGGCTGATTACATCTTTTTAGATACTGATGAACGTAAAAGATTTGCTCAATTATCGCACGAATATCTTATCGAACAATTGCAATTTACAGGAACAGAAAGTATAACAGCAAATACAGTAAAAGCATCACGTTTAAGTTTTAACCACCCTTGTAAAGAACTTGTATGGGTAGTAAGACCTGAACCAGCTACAGAAGGTTCTAATATCAACTGGAATAACTTTACAAATGCTGAAAACAATAATATAATTAAAGATAATCTAATAACAACAGCTAAACTTCAATTAAACGGAAATGATCGTTTTGCTGAAAGGGATGGAAAGTATTTTTCGTTAGTTCAACCTTATCAACATCACAATAATATACCAGTTAATCAAGGTATTAATGTATATTCATTTGCATTAAAACCTGAAGAACATCAACCATCAGGAACATTAAATATGTCGAGGATAGATACAGCACAATTACAAGTTAAAAGTAGTAAAGCAGGTGAATTATTTGTATATGCTGTAAATTACAATGTTTTACGTATATTAAGTGGAATGGGTGGATTAGCGTATTCTAACTAAAAACATAAAAATAATATTAAAACTTATATAGCAAAATTGAACTCTTGTTCATTGCCATTACATTCTGTTTCAACAACATTAACCCTATAACATTCTCCATCAAAATCGGAATAAAGATTATTGGAAAAAGGTGTAGGTGTTTTAACTATTTTTTCTTTGGTATTATTTGTAACAACAATGTAAATAATTCCAATAATAAATGCTAAAATAAAAGGTATAAATTGAAATTCAAAACTTGTATTAATCTTCATTTAATTCTTTTAACTCAAAATAATTTTTATAAGTATAAATATCAAATTCAGGTTTTTTAAAAGGATATAATGTTTTAAATAAATTAACTCGTTCAATATAATCGTTGGTATCAGAAGATTGTCTTAAATATTCTTCATATTGATCTTCATATTCTTTACGTTTAGATGATATATTTTTAATATATTTATCACGAAGATCAACTAACATATTTAATTCTTCTTGTTTATTAGTATTGAACATCATACAATGTTTTTTAAATTCAATAGGAGTGGATGTAAATAGTTTATACATTTTTATTTTCTATATTTATAATTTTCTCGAAAGAACTTTTAAATTGATTATCAATTGATTCAGCTCCATTCATTTTTCCTTCATATGTGTGTAAAGGCACATATTTAACAACTGTTTTTTGTTTCTTAACACTACTAATTTTATTTTCATAATAACCTTGAACTATAACTAATATACCAATAAATACTAATAATAAAATAACATTTTTCATATTTTCTTATTATAGATAAATATTATTTAATCTACATTGGTCATATCAATAGTTTCAACATTGTTGAAAGGATCTTTATCAGTAGCAACTTCTTCTTCTTCATCATCATTAATATCCATACCAAGCATAACAACATTGAGAACCTTTTTAGAAAAATCAACAGGTTTAATAATTTGATATCCGGAATACAATAAAGCACTATTGATAACAAGATCAAGAAGATCTCTCAATGAATTATATTCTTCAGTATCATTAATATTCTTAATTTTCTTAATAATAGGATGTAGAGGATTAATTTCCAACACTCTTTTATTTAACATAGCATTAGAACTATCAGTTTGTCCTAATGTTTGCGATTTAATAATCTTTTCCATATTAGCCGAAAAACCATTTTCAGGTGAAGATACTATACAAGGTAATTCAGATACTTTATTAGTAATTTTAACTTCACTAAAGGTGGTATAAAGACGTTTAATATAATCGCAAAGTGATTTATATTCTTCTTTTTGTTTTTTAATAAGTTCTTTATCAGCATCCGTTGTATTAGGTAATTCAATATCACCTTTAGTGATGCAAGTTAAAGTGCATTCTTTGTATTGCATAAGTCGTTGACACATATATTCATCAACTGGATCAGTCATAAACAGAACATCTAAACCATTTTTCTTAAACCTATCTAAGAATGGAGATGTTTTAAGTATATCCATATTATCACCTGCAATGTAATAAATATGTTTTTGATTTTCATTCATAGATGTAATATAATCGTCAAATGTGATCATCTTATCGGGTGAATTAGCCGAATAGAACATTAAAAGATCAGAAACCCTTTCACGATCACCGCTTTCTTCATAAACACCAAGTTTAATATTTTTTTGATATGTCTTATAGATTTTGAGATAATTATCCATATCATTCATAGCAGATTTTAACATATCAATGCTTTTCTTAACAACTGCTTTTTTAATAACTTTAATAACCTTATTCTCCTGTAATATTTCACGTGATACATTGAGAGGTAGATCATCAGTATCAACAACACCTGAAATGAAATGAAGCCATTCAGGACATAAAACCGCACTATTATCACTGACAAATACTTTACGAACATATAATTTAATATTATTTTGTTTTACACCTCTTTCAAATACATTATTCTTAATTTTTTTAGGTAAATACAAAATACCTTTATATTCTATTTGTCCTTCACCACTAATATGTTTATACGTATAAGGTTTTTCATTATCATTTGTTAAAGACTTATAAAAACCATAATAATCTTCTTCTTTTAGTTCATTGCTTGATCTAGTCCAAATAGGTTTATGTTCATTTACTAATTGAAATTCTTTAACAGTTTCAATAATTTTTTTCATCTTCTTAGGTTTTTCTTCAACATCTTCAATAGTAACATTATCAATATTAGATGAATCAACATTAGAAGTTCCATCAGTAACAGTTACATCTTCTTCTAATGATGCTTCTTCGTCTTCAACTTCTTTAGTTTCCTCACGTTTAATGAATACTTTTATAGGATAATTAATGTATTGTGAATGTTCTTTTACAATAGCTTTTAATTTATTAACATCAGTATATTTGTCTACAGCTTCGTCAGTTAATAAGCATTTAATAATAGTTCCTTGAGTAAGGTTATAATCAGGATGAATATGATCTTTAAGGTTATCTTCAGTAAGTTCTTCAATAACATATTGTCCTCCAGCATCTGAAGTCCATTTAAAATATCCAGAATCCGCTTTTTTAGTAATAATAGAAACTTCTTTAGCTACCAAAAAAGCAGAATAAAAACCAACACCAAATTGACCAATTAAATTGCTATCTTTAACTTTTTCCATAAATGCTTTAGTTCCTGAACTAGCAATTGTTCCTATATTTTTAATAAGTTCCTCTTTAGTCATACCAATACCAGTATCAATAATATGCAATTCTTTATTTTCTTTATTAGGTAAGAGTGTAATACAATTATCTACTTTATTGTCAGGTTTGTTAGTAATACAAAAGTGATTATATTTGTCAATACTATCACTAGAATTTGAAATAAGTTCTCTTAAGAATATATCCTTATTGGAATAAAAATTATTAATAATAAGTTTAAGTAGAGCTGAAATATCAGTATCAAATGAAAAGGTTTCAGTCATCTTTCTTAGTTGTATTTAAATGTTTTAATTAAGTTTTTATATAGTTTATAGTTTATAGTAAAAGAAAAAGAAAGAAATTCAGATTTTAGATATATGACATAATACTCAAAAATTCTTCTTAAAATTTAAACATTTTGAAGAAGATAATAATATAAAAAAATCAAGATATTGTATATGAATCATACAGACTTATTAGAATGTATAAAATATCTGTTGTAAAATTAGCAAAATGTATTACAGTAACTAGTATTTCAGGAACATACTAATATAAAACTTAATATATTACTTAAATAAATGAATATTAATTTTTTACACCATGTTCCAACTTTAACTGAATTTTATAAAGTAAGTTGGATATCACCTTTTAATGATAAATATAGTAGATATGTAGAACCAGGTATTACTGCAATAAATAAACTATATAAAAAAATAATTTATAAAAAGCAACCATATCTAGTATCAAATAAAACAAATGAAAAATTATTATATTTAAAAAAAGAATATATAAAATTAACAAATAGTGATTTTTATCTTACAAATGTTGATGAATATATTTCTAAATCTAAATTACAAAATATAAAATCAAAATCTCTTAACAATTTGCAATTAACTACAATATATTTATATCAATCTGATTTTTATTATAAATATTGGAATGAACAAAAAAGACAAATAACATTACGTAAGAAATCAACTATGCAACCAAATTATATATATTTAGAATTTTTAGCGAATTATGAATATTTTATACAAATTGCATCTCTTGATAATCATACAATAATTATTGCATTTAATGAAAATTCTTATAAAATAATAATATTTAAAAATGATGAAAAAAAAAAAATTTGTGATTCTATATATGCAATAAAATGGGCTATTAAAACTAAACGTAATTTTACTATTAACGACGAAGATATACTTAAATATATAGTAAAAGTAGTAGAGGATCAAAAATGTTATTTAGAGCGCTTTTATTATTACGCTGCTGATTTTAGTTTGCCAAAATTAAATAAATATAAAAATTTTAAAAAAGTTAGTACTAGCCAATCTGCAAAAAATATATGTAATATACCATCTAAATTTGTAGATGCTTTTGATTATTATAATAATGATGGTGATAAATATATTACTGCTAAAAATGAACTAGCGAGATATATATATAATAAAAGTAAAAAACAACCATCTATAACACATTACAAATTTGCCAATAATGAAATATTTGAACCTGATTCAAAGGTAGTATTTTATAGAGGTATGAACATACCTAAAAAAGAAAATATCAATATATTTCATAAAAGAGAATTTATATCAATAACACGAAATAAAATTGTAGCAATGGGGTTTATGGATATAGGATTATCAGCAGAAAATTCACATATATTATATGAAATAACTTTGGAAAAAGGAGTTCCATATATAGATTTTAAGATTTTAGGTCAAAATACATTATATTTTGAAGACGAATTATTATTATTTACAACTCCTTGTGCATTTAGATATGAAGAACCTATACCAACAAATACAGGTGTAGGTGTGTATTATATTTGTGAAGTGTCTATATCTGTAAATGAACTTATACAATATAAATTTAAAAACATACCTGATATAAAAAGATTTAAAGAATTACAACTTGATGATTCACTTTTATCAGAAAATAAATCAAGCTCATCATTTAATATTTCTTCATCATCATCAAGTATAAATTCACAATATGAATCACTAAATAATGTTCCTCTACAATCTACTAACCAAAAATTAAATACAGAATATGAAAAAACCAATGTAATACTAGAACATACTATAAATAAAGAACGACATATAATATATAAAAGAATAGATATAAATGATGAATCTGTGTATATAGATATTAATAATGTATATTATGAAGTTAGTGGTAAAATTACGGATGAAAATAAAAAAACTATCAATAAAAAAATAACTTATAAAAATATAGCAGATATACTTAATGAGTTATTTTTTCAAAATAAGAATTACTTTGTTTATCTTAATAAATATTCTGCTCTTTGTAAAAAACTTAAATTAGTTAAATTTATGATAAAAGAGACAGAAACAGAAGCAACAAGAAAAATGGAAACAATAAAAGAAGAAATGAAAACAATAAAAGAAGCAGAAACAGAAAGAGAAATAGAAGCAAGAAGAGCAGAAGAAGAAACAGAAAGAGAAATAGAAGCAAGAAGAGCAGAAGCAGAAACAGAAAGAGAAATAGAAACAAGAAGAGAAGCAGAAACAACAAGAGAAATGGAAGCAAGAAGAGCAGAAGCAGAAACAGAAAGAGAAATAGAAACAAGCAGAGCAGAAATAGAAGCAACAAGAAAAAGAGCAGCAGAAAAAAGAAGAAAAGAAAGAGCAGAAAAAAGAAAACAAGAAAGAAAAAAAAGAGCAACAATAATAGTAGAATAGATATAGCAACTAATTTCTTGATATGATGGTAATTAAAAAATAAATTAATAATTAAATCATCAGTTTATAAAAATAATTAATCTAATTACATTTTTCTAAAAAATTTTTACGATTTAAATAATTACGGGTATCTTCATCACCACGAATCCATTGGTTAAAATGATATCAATTAAAAACTCAAATTCATCAACAAATGTTTCAGGAACATATTAATATAATTTTTTATATTTCTTAAATAAATGAATTTAGATCTTTTAGAAAACGATGATGCAGACGTAGCTGAATTTTATAAAGTGCGATGGACATCACCTTTTAATGACACATATACAAGATATGTAGAACCAGGTATTACTGCAATTAATAAAATATATAAAAAAATAAAGTATAAAAGCCAATCATATGTAGTATCTAATAAAACATATGAAAAATTATCATATTTAAAACAATTTAGAGAATTAGAAAATTTAAATGTTAATTTTACAAATACGGATGACTATATTTCTAAACCTAAATTGCAAAATATAAAATCAAAAGATCTTGACGATAAGCAATTAACTACAATATATTTGTATCAATCTAAGTTTTATTATCTATATTGGATTGAACAAAAAGAGCCAATAATATTAGGTAAAAAATCAGTTATACAGCCACCATATTTAGCATTTTTAGAAAATTATGAATATTTTATAGAAATTAACCCGCTTGATAATCATAAAGTAATTATCGCATTTAATGAAAATTCTTATAAAATACTAATATTTAAAGCTAATGCAAAAATTTGTGATTCTATATATTCAATAAAATGGGCTACTAATACTAGTGTTTTTCCACCTAGTCTTGTTAAACCTAAATTTACTATTAAAGACAAAGACATACTTAAATATATAGAACAAGTAGTAGATAATCAAAAATATTTTTTACTGCAATTTTATTATTACGCTGCTGATTTTAGTTATCCAAAATTAAATAAATATAAAAATTTTAAAAGATTTAATGGTAACCAACCTGACCAAAATGTATTTGAAATACCAGATAATTTTTTAGATTCTTTTGCATATTATTATAATGATAGATCTAAATATATTATTGCTAAAAATGAACTAGCAAAATATATATATGATAAAAGTAAAAAACAACCATCTATAACACATTACAAATTTGCCAATAATGAAATATTTGAACCGGTTCAAGAAGTAGTATTTTATAGAGGAATGACCTTACCTAAAGAAAATACTAAAATATTGCGTGAAAGATCTTTTATATCAATCACAAGAAATAAAACAACAGCAATGGGGTTTATGGAAATGGGTAGACAACTACAAGATGAAAAATCACATATATTATATGAAATAACTTTAGAAAAAGGTGTTCCGTTTATAGATTTTAAGATTTTAGGTCAAAATGCACTATATTTTGAAGAAGAATTATTATTATTTACAACTCCTTGTGCATTTAGATATGAAGATCTTTTACCAATAAATACAGGTGTAGGTGTGTATTATATTTGTAAAGTGTTTATATCTGCAAATGAACTTATACAATATAAATTTAAAAACATACCTGATATAAAAAGATTTAAAGAATTACAACTTGATGATTCGCTTTTATCAGAAAGTGTAAAAAAATTAACACTTTTTCATAAAAATAAATCAAGTGCTTCATTTAATATTTCTACTTCAACATCAAGTATAAATTCAACATATAAATCACGAAATAATGTTGCTCTACAATCTACTAATCAAAATTCAAATATTCAATATGAAGAAACTAATGCAATGTTAGAACATAGTATAAATAAAAAACAATATAGGATATATAAAAGAACGGATGTAAAAGACGAATCTGTGTATATATATATTGATAATACATTTTATGAAGTTAGTGGTAAAATTACAGATATTAATAGACAAATTATTAATAAAAAAATAACTTATAAAATTATAGATAAACTTTATAATAATTACTTTGTTTATCTTAATAAATATTCAGCTCTTTGTAAAAAACTTAAATTAATTAAGTTTAAAATAATTTATAATATGGACAGTGATCGTTCTAAAAAGTAATAACATCAAGTAGTACCTCAACTTAATTACATTTTTCTAAAAATTTTTTACGATTTAAATAATTACGGGTATCTTCACCACCTCTAACCCATTGTGGAACAATATGATCAACATTTTGTATTTCAGATACACAATCTAACATAGGTGTAGGATGATAAGTTTGTTTTTCCATTATTTTTTCATTGCATTTATCGTAAATATGCGAACTATTAGAACCAGATAAAACATCTAATTCTTTAGTAGGATCACCTACACCTGGACGTAAATTAGGGCAAGCTTGAAACATTCTATGAAATAATTGTATATTACATCTATCTCGTGTTTGTTTAGATTTATCATTTCTTAATTGACTTTCGTGGTCAATTAAGCAACTATCAGGATGATTGGCAACATTAGGATGAGGAGCAGGTCTTAAATTAACGTGATCAACATAATAAGTAGGCATTCTTACATTAGGATCTTTACATTCTACAAAATTAGTGTTATAATGCATATATTCATCTATATTTTGATTTTTAATATCTTTGGATTCCATCCAACAGGTATCATTATAAATATCGCAATTTTTATTATACATTTATTCTAAATATATATTTATTTTTTTGTAGTATCTTTGGCTCTTAGTTTGTTTATTGCTTTTTGTATTTTATTGAATATACGTCTATCTATTAATCTACTATTTATTAAATAACTACTTAAAACAGTTAATAGTGATACAGTTTTACTATGAGTAATTTCTGTTTGATCTATAACCATTTCATGAATATCATTTGCTTTTTTATTTATTTTTTGTTTTGCTTCTTGCAATCGTAATACACCGGTGTATGCACTAAATAAATAGAATAATTGATAATAATCAATTATTCTATAAAATGGTTTTTTAGTTTTTAAAAAATCTATAACTGAGTTTTTACGAGGATCATCAGGATCGGATTCGATTTGTTCGTAAACCTCTTCTTTATATTCATCATAACCTACAAGGGTAGCTTTTTTTGAATCAATTAAAATACGCAAAGCAATCCAAACTAAAATTTTATATATGTATGAAAACTTATATTGTTCAAAATATTTTATTTTATATAAAAGTTTTGCTAAATGTTTTAATTTTTTAATATGGTTTCTATTATTAACATCAAGTATTTCAATTATTGTAGATCTTATAGTTTCTTGTGTTTCTCCAGTTACAGCACCTAAATTACCAGGCGATATAATACGTCTATCATCTGGATCAATACCAATACCTTGTTGTCTTACACTACTAGAAGATAAGGGTTTTTCAACACTAGTAGGCATAGATTTTATACTACTAACAGGCAATGATTCTGATTTACTTTTTCTTTTATCAAGTTCTGCCATAATTGCTCTAATTTGTCTTGCAATTATTTGATGTCGCGGTTCTTCATCTTCAATATCCATTTTATTATTAACAAATATATTATGAAGTTTGACCAACAAATCTTAAATCATCTCTATCTAAATTAATATTTTTAATACATCTTGAACTATTACCTTGTTTGCAGGATTTTTTATTATCATTTGAATTATATAACCATTGCATAAGGCTGTCTCGATCATTAGGTATAGTTTTACCAGCAATAGTGTGAAATTGTCTTACAGATAATCCTCTTTCATAAAAATCATTAACATCTCGAAAGGTATTAGTATAAAAGTTTTTATTTAAAATCGCATTATCAACTTCGCAAGGTTTGGCATATGTAGTATCTAATACACTAGGATTCATAAAAGGATTATTGACCGAAGGCATAACGCAATTGGATTTAAAGTTTTCAACATTATAAACATATTTATGTTGATAAATTACGAAAGTAATAATAGCAACAATAATAGCTAAAGCTAAATAAGATAAATCAAAATCATTAAGTAAAACTAAAATAATACTTAAGACTGCACCACCTAAAAATATAAAGTTTAATTTATCAATAAATGTAAATTTATCTGGTATTTCTTGAAATAATACAGTTGGATCATTTAGCCAAAAAATACTCATTCTTTATTTTTACTATCTAATTTCTTTTTTAATTTAGATTTTTTGTCCATTTTACGTTGCATTGAACGAGATGAAGGCATATTAGCACCACCCATCATTCCAGACATCATTTTCATAATGTTTCCAATATCCGGACCATTACCTCCACCTCCACCATTCATACCGGGTAATTTACCAGCCATATTAAGAGCATCTTTTAATAAAGCATCTTGTTTAAGTTCTCCACTTTTTAACTTAGTTGCCATTTTTTGACTAACATCTGAAATTAAATTACCAATACCGTTATCAGGATCAGATAATGCACCTAATATATCTCCTTCGGTATTTATAGATTTTTTAACTTTTTCTATATCTACATCTTCCATTATTTCTTTTGCTAACTTACCGATACTAGTATCTTCAATATCTTCCATAGTAAATCCAGTTTTATTTTCAATAGCAAGTTCTCCAATACGATTAACTATTTTGCGATATTTTTCAGGGATAAGATCATCTTCAATGGTGCTAGTGCCTTTAAGTTTTTCCATAATATTTTTAACATTATCTTCGGTTAAATCGGTATTTTTAAACAAATGAAATATTAATAAGAATTGATGTAATACTGTAGGTTTTTTAAAAACAACTTTAATATTTTTAATAGGAATATTGTTAAGAATGTTAAGAGTTTCGTTATCTTCAAACCATTTATCAAGTTCTTCTTTATTACAATCAACTAAAGGATTACAAATAAAATCAGTAAAAACGGTTGAATAGGCTTCAAGATAATCTTTTGATTTATTATCAAATGTGCTATAAAATGCGTGTATTTTGTTTAAAATATCTCTTGCCACTGCTTTTTTTTCTTTTAATGGTTTAGCATTTTTTTTAACAGTTTTAATAAATGTCAGGAAATATTGATTAAATACATAAGTTGTCATTTTACTTAATATATTTATTGAATATCTTTATATCTAAACTTTTTTTTAATGAAGTGCGGATTCACGCATTTTTTGTATTTCAGCTAAACTAGGTAATTGTTTATGAGATTTTTCAGTATCAGTATTACCAATTGGTTTAATATCAGGTTGTATTACATTAGTTTTTTCATCCAAGTTTTCCCAAATAGTAACTGGTCCAGTTAGATAATTATCATTTTCGTCAATATTTTCATAACTTTGCGAAATAAATGAATCAAGACCAGAAGGTTCAGATAAATCTACAACAGATTGTGTAGTTGTATTACTAGGTTTTAACAAAACACCTTTTCCAGGTAATAGTAAATGATCAAATACTTCTTTACCAAATATAATTTTATTAAACTCGGGTAATAACATTGCGGGAACGTGTGTAATTCTTACATCAAATATAATTTGGTTTGATTTTAAATAATCAACTGATATAAGTTTAACTAGTTTTTGTTTATCTAATGTCTTTAATGTTTCTATTAACATAGTGCAATGACTACATTGATCGCTATAAAATAATAACATTTTTTAATAGTATTAATAGGAATACAGTTTTATATAAAAATGATTTATTTATAGCATTAAAATAAATGTTAAGTAATTTTAGTTGCAATAAAAAATTAAATAGAATATCTATTGAAACCAAGGATATTGATTTATCAATATTAAATGGTATTAGACGTATATTATTAATGGATATTCCAATACTAGGATTTATAGGAAATGGTATTGATACCACTGTAAATATTATAGAAAATACTACAGTTTTAAATAATGAAATTATAACAAATCGTATAGCATTAATACCATTAGATGTAAGTGAAAAATATAATGATAAATATATTTCAGGTGAAAATAAATTAGAAATTGAATTAAATGTTAGTTGCACTGAGAATATAAAAATAATTACTACTCAAGATCTTATTGTTACTATAGATCAACAAAAAGTTGCAAACTTTTTTAAAAAACCATATATTACAATTACAAAACTACGTAAAAACGAATCTTTACACTTAAAAGCTGAAGCAGTTAAAGAAACTGGAAGAAAGAATGCTTCTTTTAATATAGTATCAGGATCAACAGTGTATAATAAACCTAAAGTGCCTTTTACAAATACAAAAAGTATTATAGAACAAGAGCGAGATTATAATGAAGGTGAATATGTATTAGAATTTGAAATTATTAATAATACTATATCACATAAATATATGTTATTAAAAGCAATTGATATTTTAATAAGTAAATTATCTATATTGATTGATAAATCAACAATTGAAAAGTTTGAAAATAATGAAGAAACGTATGATTTCAGTATTCCTGATGAAAATGATACAGTTGGAAATATAATACAATCTTATATATTTGATAATTATGTGATATCTAAGAAACAAACTGTTGAAAATTGTATTTGCACTTATATAGGTTATATAGTAAAACATCCATTAGATAAAGTTTTAACAATAAGAATGACACTAAAAGATGCTAAAAGTAAAGAAGAATATATAAACTTTTTAGGAATAATATGTAATGAAATAATTGAAAATAAATTACAATTAATAAAAGAACAAATAAAAGAAACTTTTATAAAACAATAGAATAAAATATGGAAGATGAATTACCAAAAATTACAATTAAATATATACCAAACTTGGAAAACGCTATAAATATATTTTCAAAAGATGCTTTATACTATTATTTTAATGAATTTTTTGATAATGAAGCTAAATCAAAAGACATTGTAGATGATTATGTAGATGATTATTTAGTAAATAAACCAAAAGGTTTAGAAGATATATATACATTAATAGATGATGTTGAATATGAAGAAAGATTATTTGAAAATTATACTAAAATGTATAAAAATAATTTTCAAAATAAAGAAGATTTATTAAAATCTTTATTTAATAATCCGTTTAATTTTGAATCAAGTTATATTGATAATTTTATTAATGTTATTCATACAGATAGGCAATTTAAAATAGGAACTACAATACCAGATGATCTTAAGACACTTGAAATTTTACAATTATATAAAACAACATTAAATGAAAGTTTATATTCTAAATTACACCAAATACCTAAAGAAATAAATAGTAATATTCCTTTAACTTTTAAAGATAATGATTTTGATTATGTTAATGATATGATGAGGCGTTATGGTAAAAATATTGAAAATATGACAGACGAAGAATATGATAAAATACCCAATCTTGCTGATAAAAAAGAAAAAACAATAAAACCTACAGTATTAAATGCAGAAAATATAGTATTTTGGGATGATGATATAAATAAATATATAATTGATAATTTAGAAAATTACACAGAAGATAATATAATTAGCATATTAAATGATTTATCTGAAAAGAATCTTAATTCACCACAAGCAACTGATATATTTAACAATCTAACAGATTTGTATAAAATCATAGCAGATAATAGTATAGATATTGAAGATGTATATAAGAATGCGAATGATTATTTAAAAAAAATAGAAATTGAAAGATTAATAAAAATCTTTACAGAATTGAAAAACAATAAAGATACTGAAATAATAGAAGTTAAAAACATATGTAATACGATAGATAAAGTATTTAACAATGAATATAAGTTTCCTAAAGAGTTTATAGAAATAATAGATAATGAAGATGAAGATAATATTAATGATAATTATATTGAATTTGGTAATATATTGCGACCAAATATTGAAACAACAAAAATAGACCAAGATAATAAAAATATATTTTTAAACACATTAATAAACGAATTAGGTAAAGATTTAAAAATAAATTTGGATCTTATGATAGAATATATGCAACTTTTTGATGATACTGAAAAAACTGAAAGTGCTTTATTTTATTTATATATAACGATACAAAGTAATTTTTATAATAATAATTATGATGATATAACATTAAACGAACAATGTATTGATATATTTTATGAATTTACAGAACCAATTAATATAATTGATAACAAAGTAAATTTTCCAAAATCCAAATCAATATATGCGTATATAATATGTTGTTTTAAAAATATAACAGATAATGAATATTTTACAACAGAGAAAGATATAGAAAAGAAAATATCAAAATTAATTATAAAAAATCCAAGTTGTCAAGATCAATTAGATGAATTACAACAATTATATGATAATATCGAAGATACACTAGAAAAAACAGATACTAAATTTTATAGAAACTTAGTAAATCAATTAAGAACATCAAATGAATCAAATAATGATGTAAAATATATAAATTTTGTTAATGCTTTAAAATATATTGTTCCAAAAAAACTTAAAAAAGTTAATCCTTTCATAGCAGGTTGTTGTGCGCAATTATTAAATCAAGATTATGAAGCTTATAAAGATATAACTGCAAACAACGATAAATGGCTTGAGGAAATTAAATATTCTCTCATAAATAATACAATTAATTACGAAAATACGTGGAATGCTGAAAATTATTTACCTGAACAAATAGATCAACAATCAATAGAAAACTTTGATTATGAAGAGGAAGAAGATAATATAGACGATTATAATATAGAAATAGATGATCCTGAAATAAACGAATATTTAAAAGATCAAAGTAAGTTAAATAAATATGTAGAAGATTGTGTTAATTCTTTTATGGCAAATGTATCAACAAAAACCGAAATATTTTCTTTAAAAAACTATATCTTAGAAAAATGTAAAATAGTGCAGAATTTAAAACATTTATTATTAACCGGATGTCTAAAAGATTCAACATATTATTACGAACAGATTGCAACATTAGAAAATAGTTGTTGTAATGATAGTAATTTTAAAAAAAGAAGAAGTAATATGTATGTATATTTAGGAGCAAAATATTTAAGAAATTTTAATTCATTAGAAAATAATGAAATATACGATAAAATTAAAGCATTAGGATCAAAGGTTATTTTATCTCGAGAACAATATAATAAATCTATAAGTAATTATCGTGAGAAATTAAAAGTTGAAGCAATAGATATATTAGAAAGTTTAGATGCTGAATATAAAGAAGTGGCTATTATGTTAAAAAAAAGTGGTATTATAAATACATATGATGATTATGATACTAATAATATAGATACAAATAAAGATCCTATTGTAAATTATCAAGGTGATGATAATAATGATCAAGCATTATATTAGTTTTTCAATAGGTTCAAACGAAACATAATCATCATTGGTTTCTTTAGGAACAATAGGATGAAGTCCTATTTTATCTTCACCTACAATACCTTTAATATTAATATCTATAACTCTTTCTCTTGTATGATTTACATAAACTAAGAAATTAATATGTTTTCCATTTAATTTATAATTACGATATAATATCATATCAATATCAAGTAAATATTCTTGTTTTTCTTCATTTTTTTTATATTTAATTAAAAGATCGTGTACTATTTGTATATCAGGTGTATTTTCTGCAATTTTATTACTAATAAATTGATAAGCTTTATTGTAAATAGCTGTGATAGTAGAATCAGTTAATTCAGTTTCCCATTCTGTATTTCTTAGAATAATATATTTTTCAGGTGAAGAAGGGTGAAACATTTCAACTAATAGTTCTAAATATTTTTCATTAGAAAACTCATAATAATAAGAATTTTCAGGTGTATTAATATCAATGTTAATACTATCAATAGGATGGCGATCTTTCAAAGCATCTGTTTTATTAGCAGTGTTTATTTTATTATTATGAGGTAAAACTGCAAAATATTCAAAGCAATTTTTCATAGTCATAAAATAAATAGTAATAAGCACTAAAATTATAACAATTTTTATTATAGTTTCCATAATTTTATTTTAATGTAATGTAATTATTTAGGCAAATATATAATCACTATCATCATTACATTCTTCTACGTTATGACAGAATGGTTTATTAATAATACCTGAATCATCATATTTTGTATAACTTAATCTTCTAACACCTATAGGTAACTGACAATATTGATCTACACATTTCCCTTTATCAGTTTGATATTGTTTATTTTTTCCATAAAACGGACATTCTTCATCTTTATGACAAGGTTTATCCCAAATTGTTTCCGTTTCTTTAAGATTACCAAAAGGATCGTATCTCATATTACATAATTGTTTATTCATATTTGTTTTATCACCATAACAATGGTAGTTAGGATCTTCTACTTCAGGATCACGTTTTAATCTAGTAATAAAGTTTTCAGTAGTATTTATGTATGGTGTTGTAGTGTTCTTAATAGTTATTTTTTTATTAAAGTTCCAAAAGCTTTTAATATTAATTTCTTCTTCTCTAATATTTTTCATAAATATTTTCATTCTAGCAATATCAATACTATCAAAAGAATAAATAAATAAATCAAAATCAGATATTACTTTAAATACATTACTATCTTTAGCAACTGATACAATACCAAAATCAACACTATCAAATAAAGGAACTTTCGGATTTAATTTAATAAGTTTAAATGGTTTTATACGATAAGATTTACTAATAGCAGTAATAAACTCTTTATCAGTATCTGATATATATCCTATTTTTCTTTCGTGAATATTGTGTGTGCAATATAAATTAGGTGATTTGGAGATATAAAAGAAATATTTCTTATTATTTAGATGTTCAATGAGTTTAGATTTATAATAAAATAGCGAAAATAATAAAATAATAATAAACAAGATAATAAATAACTTTATCATTTGTTTATAATAAATAAAATGCTTAGAATTTTGATTACCTTATTAATTTATATAGTTATTTTAAGTATATTATATTTGTTTGAACCTTCTTTAATGTTTGAAGAAACTGGAAAATTAAAAACAATAGGATATGCTGATGAAAATAGATCTTTATTTTCTATTTATTTATTAACACCTATATTAATATTATTTATATATATAATTACATTAGTTATATGGCGAAATTAACTTTTATTACAATTGATTTTGATGAAACAGAATTAATAGAATATGAAATATTATATGTAGAAAGGTTTAGTGAATTAAATCAAAAAATAATAATGGCAACAAGAGTATCCGTGCTTGAATGTATTAACAATTTAACTAAAAAAAAGCTAATAATGATAAATGACAATGTAATAAATGAAAAAGGTTTTTGGTCTTATTTGGAAGATATTAAATACGATATAATTATATATATTAAAGTTAATTGTATAGAAGATATACCTTCTAATTTACTTAAAAATTCTACAATATTAGTTGAAGAAACTACAATACAATTAAAACGAAAAATAAATCGTAAGGTTATACATAAATATCGAGCATTTATGTTAGATTTAAGTTATATAGAAGCTTTTGTTAAAATGGATGATACAATATTAGAAAAGTTGAAAAGAAAATATCTATTATGATATAATAAAGGTATATAGCTATGGCGGATAAAGAAGAACCTGAAGACAAACGTCAAAAAGAAGAAGAAGAAGAATCACAAGCTGATAAAGCAGTAAATATAGCATCTGGAATGACAAATAATGCGGTAGAAGGTGTAAAAAACATAGCATCTAATACAGCATCTAAAGTTACTGAAGAAGCAAGTGCTGCTATTGAAAAAGCAACAGAAATGTTAAGTAATCCAAGTGTATTATATGGTCTTATAGCTGTAATTGTAATTGCTGTAATATGTGTTGCTGTTGTATATTATTTTATTGCTAATGCGGTGTTTAATAAAAAATCAATTATAATTGAGAAAACTAAGTTTCCTATTAAAGGTAATGTTAAAAGTGTTATTATGATTGAAAACTTTCCTTCAAGTGGTAATGGTCTTAGAAGAACTTACACCTTTTGGGTATATGTAAATGATGTTAATAATGCGGGTGGCAAACCTAAACATATCTTTTCAATTGGTAATGATAGTTCTGGAGGTAATATAACTGATAAATCTCCTGTAGTTGTTCTTAAAGATTCTAAATTACATATATGTTTCCCGACTACTGATCCAGATGTAAACAATGCTCCTGAATCTATTGATCAAATTGGTACTACTGGCAAACCAGCCAATACAGTATCATTTGACTATTTACCTATGCAACGATGGGTGCATATTGCGGTAGTAATAACAGATGATTATCAAGGTTCAACTGTAAGTTTATATATGGATGCACAATTAGCTTCATCTACTACTGATGGAAAAGATGGTACAATATTAAAAGGTTTTAAATTAGATACAACAGGTAGTTTAATAGTGGGTGGTGATAATAGTGCTACTTATGGTTTTAATGGATTATTAAGTAAAGTAGGTATTCATAATTATGATCTAAATAGTCGTGATATATATAATATTTATAGCGAAGGACCTATTGACGGTCTTCTTGCTTCTCTAGGATATGGAGTAAGAGCACCACTTTATAAGTTAGCGGATTAATATATTTTTTATCTATTTCTTAAATTAAAATGATATATGTATTAATTCAAATAATAATTGCAATTATTTTAATTGTTTTAATGGGTGTATTAGCTTATGGTATATATAATAAAAATGCAAGAGAAATATTACTTGATATAATGACCCCAACAACAATTAGAAAGAAAACCAAAATACTTGATGGTGTATATGAATATACAATTGGACAAAATGTTACATTTAATACACGAGATAAAAGTAAAGGAACTTATGTTGATTTAAGTCCTTCAATAAATCAAAAAGGAGGTTCAGTTTATACTTATAACTTTTGGTTATATTTTCCAGAAACAGTTGATAGTAGTGTTAATGATAAAACATTAGTATTATTTAACAAAGGAAGTGATCAGTTAGTTAAATATAGTAGCACTTATAGATGTGATACGAATGATAGTGGTGAGAAAGGTTGGTTTTTAGTAAAAAATCCATTAGTTCGTTTGGATACTAATGCTAACAATAAAATAGATGCAATAATAGTAGAGTTTAATAGTATTGAACACCCAGATGTATTTCACGCAGGTGCAAATACAGGAGACAAAAATTGCACAGGAAATATGGTAGATAAAGATAATAATTTAATTGGTATTAAAGAACTAGCAAGCAGAAACGATTTAGAAAAACAATGGAATATGATAACTATAATAGTAAGTGAAACATCACCAGATGATGATGTTTTTGTAAGTTCAAATCAAGCAGTTGTAAAACTATATTTAAATGGTTATGCATATTTAGATAAAGATGGAGAATTAGCAGAAAAATCAACAGCAATGAAAGTTAATAATAGCGACTTACATATTGGAACTAAAAACAGCACCGCAGGATATAATAGTGTTTTACCTACTGGTACTGGTGCTGTTAGTGATGCTACCAAAGTAGGAATATCAGATCTAACGTATTTCAATTATGCTTTAGAAGATAAAGAAATTGTTAGTTTATTTAAAGAAGGTTGTAAAAAATCAACAGCTTTAATACCAACAACATCAACATTTGATGATGGTCCAGAACAAACTGAAGCTTCTTTAGAGATAAAATCTCATGATAATCCAAAATCTCTTTAAAAATATATTCTTTCTTATTTTTTTATAATAATTATTTTAGTTTAAAGGTGTAAAAGATATAATAAATAAATAATGCCAGTGGCACCATTAATTCAATTAGTATCAATAGGACAAGTAGATCAATATTTGTCATTAACACCTCAATTAAGCTATTTTAAATATGCATTTAAACGTCATACACGTTTCGCTTTAGATAATTTAAAATTAAGTTTTGATAGTACTACTGTTCCTACATTGGGTAAAGAGAATAAATGTATAAAAAAGATAGAACGACACGGTGATCTATTAAGTAATCTAACATTAGTTGTAAGAATACCTGAAATAAATATACCAGAAAATAAAGATTATAGATTTAGATGGGTAGATAATTACGCAACTTTATTAATTAAAAAAGCCGAATTATTTGTAGGAAGTCAAGGAGTAGCTATAAATACATTGTATGGTGAATGGATGGTAATATGGAATGAACTTACTATGCCACCAGAAAAAAAACATAAATATGATATTATAACTGAAAATGTAGCAAGTTCTTTAAATCCCCGAACATCAAATAAACAAATAAAGGTAACTAAAAATAATCAAATAAAGTATGAATATTATCCTGAAAATCCTGCCATAAAATCAAAACGCATTGGTATTCCTTTACCTTTTTATTTTTCTAAAAATCCAGCATTAGCAATTCCTCTATGTGCTCTTCAAACAAGCGAAGTAATGTTACATATAGAGTTTGAGGATGTAGAAACACTATATCAAGTTTATGATAAAAACTACGATAATGGAAAGGATAAACCAAAAGGAGCATACGTAAGTCCAAATAAACATCCAGATCCAATATCAATAAATACGTTTGTTGCACCAGAACAATTAGATTTAGATGCACATATAGAAGCACAATATGTATATTTAAATGAAACTGAAAGAAAACTAATAACGGTAAATCGTCGTAATAATGTATTTTTAGTAGAAAATGTTCAAAAACGAGAAAAACAAACAACAAGTATAAAAACCACAATAGATTTAGATCTAAATACACCTATAAAAGAGATGATTTGGGTATTAAAAGATACAAATAATAAAACTAATTTTAATTTACAAACAACATATACATATGATAATAAAGAAATATTAAAAAATGCTAAAATATTATGGAATCGTTCAAATGAGCGTGTAGAAGAGAAGGATGCAGTATTTTTTAATAAAATCCAACCGTATATACATCATAGTAATGTGCCAAAAGAGGGTATATATTGTTATTCGTTTGCTTTAAATCCTGAAAAATGGCAACCGACGGGTTATTATAATCCAGGTGGTAAATTTCCAATAAATACGTCATTAGTGTTGGAGATAAACGAAGAGGTAAAGAATCGTGAATTTGATATAAATGTGTATATATTACAATATAATATATTTGAAATAATAGGTGGTATGGGAGGTTTTAAGTTCAGTTAATTATATATTTTAAAAGATAAATATGGAAGTATTTACTTTAATAATTTTTATTGTAATAATATATTTATTATATATTTTAATAAATACAATATCATCATTAAGGAGTGAAGTATATGAAATGAAAAATAAATGTATAAAAACCGTATATAATAATGATAAAGATAAATTGCAAAATACGGAAGCATTGGATATTAAAAAAGATATAGCAGATAAGTATAATTTTTTTACAAATATGTTTAAAAAAATGATATAAACACTTATTTTTATTATAGCATAACATAATGCCTAGAAAAAAAGCACCAAAAGAAGAACCAACAAAAAAGAATATTGATGAAATTTTAGGTAATACGGAATTGAATGAAAATACTATTATAAGGCTACCATTAACTGATAGTTATTTACGAGATGATATTGATAAAATAACAGAACCTACCGGTTATGATAATGGTAATTTAGAAAGTTTTTCAGAAATAACACAGCAAGAACCATTTAAAAAATCATTGTGTTTGTGGTGTAGACACGATGTAAATGATTTTGAATGTGGTATGCCTATACAATATGATTCATTAACAAATCATTATACATTATATGGTAATTTTTGTTCTTTTGAATGTGCATCAGCATATAATTTTTCAAAGAATACCCGTAGTGATCGTGTATGGGATATAAATAATATGATAAATATGATGGCAAAATCATATGGTTATGAGACACCAATAAATCCAGCTCCAAGCTATGAATTATTGGATATATTTATGGGAACTATGGATATTAAAGAATTTAGATGTGTTCATAAGAATACAGATCAGTTTTATGCAGTAAATATACCACCACATTCTTATGTTCCATCTGTAGCAGAAATATTAAATACATCATATATTAATAATAAAAAGAATACTAAGAATATTATAGAAAAAATGATATAAACTTTTAATTATTGTTAATACAATGGAATTATATATAACAAAATATCGTATATCAACAATCACTAGTAATGCAAAATTGTTGATAAAAGATAATGAAGATCGTTTGGATATTAATATAATTGAATTATTTAATAATATCACAATTAATAGTGATGACAAAGCAGAAACTTTTGTCTATACATCTAGATTTGAAAGTAAAGATAGCACAACTAAAATAGTAAGAGGTAATTATATTAAAAAGAAAAGAACTATACAACACAAAAGAACATTTGATAATCAAATATCTTTTGTATATAAATTAGCAGATAATTATTATGTAAATGTTAAAGTATTTCAAAATGGTAGTTTACATATAACAGGTAGTAGAACTATTGAAGATATTAAAATACCATTAGAAAAACTCGTAAAAGAAATTAAAGATAATAATATTAAAATACTGGAAAATATTGCTAATTTAGAATATGGAAATATTCAAATATTAATGATTAATACAGATTTTAAGATATTTAAAGATATTGAACATACATCAAATTTTGCGATTAAACGAAGAACTTTACATACAATATTGATAAATGATTATAATATGATAGCAAGATTTGATCCATCAACATATCCCGGTGTTAAAATTGAATATTGGTGGAATAATGCAAATAATGTAAGAGATGCTTCAACACATTATGATATAAGAAATGTAAAATCAAAAGCTAATGTTAAAGACGGCATAAAGAAAATAACAATAGCGGTATTTGAGAGTGGAAGTATATTGATAACAGGGGCAATTACTATAGATCAAGTTGATGAAACATATAAGTTTATATGTGATATAATTGAAAAAAATAAAGACCAGATATATTTTAACATTTAGATTCTTCTTCTGTATTATTACCTAATCTAGTATAAGCAGGATTATGAGTTTTAGCATAAAACTGTTTCATATATTCAGAAGATGTTGGAGTAATATGAGGTGGTGCCCAATCTTCCGCAATATTAGCCGCATATAAACCTAAACCAGGATCAGGAGATTTTAATTTAATATTATTTAAAGCATTCTTATTACAATCTAAGAAACTGAATTGAAGAACAGACATTTTTATTATTCTAATATAAAATAAAATGTCTTCGTCTTCTGTAGATGGTTTAAGCAACGAAGATATAATAAAAACAGTTAAAGAAATAAGATCAAGAACCGATAAAATAAAAGAAGAAGAATATGAATATTTTAAAACCCGATATAATCATTTATACAAAATGATTACTGATAAAGATATGGATTTTGATGAAGAAGCATTTTATACAATGTTAAAGCAAAGAAGTAAAGTATTATCAGGAGAGAAAGATATTAAGACCGGTTCAGAAGAAATAAGCACTAAATTTTTTAATAAATATCATCCAGATCTTATATAAAGCTATAATGATTTTATGAAGACAATGATGAGTCTTAATAATATTATAAATAAAACAAAAGAAATTAAACAACCAAATATATCTTGGAATAATACATTATTACAAGTATTACGTGAGAACCATTATTGGCCAGCAATTCAAACAAAAAGATTTTATTCAAATAATAATTTAATATTATTACATAATACTTATAAAAGAAAAGATGTTGAATCATATATTGATTTATATAATGAATGTCGTAGTGTGATCTTAGATTTTTCTTCACCAAATGTAATACTTTTTAAAGCATCTAGCACTCCTGAAACTTTAAAATTTGAAGATGCTATTGATAAATACGATGATACTCTAGAATGTAATATAGCATATGATTCAACTTTAGTTTATGCTTATTATTGCAATAATTGGATATTTAGCACAAATACTTGCACAAATATAGATTATTCAAAGTTTAACCATCCTACAAAAAAATATGGTGAAATGTTTAATGAAGCATTACCTATAAGTAGAGAAGAATTAATGCAAAACTTAGATAAAAACATTGTATATACATTTGGTATTATACATTATGAAAATAAAAAATATATAAATTATACGAATGAATTTGGTGAGAATTATAAAAAAATAATGTTATTAGATACAAAAGAAAAATATACAGGGATAAATGTAGATATAACATTAGATTTTGGTATATTAAATCCTAAAAAAATAACTTTAAAAGAAGGTTATCTATTGAATAATATTTATGGATTAATATTTGAATATAATAATAAAAGGTATAAAATAACACCTAATAATATAATTTTTCAAGAAGAAACAGATTTTGGTTATCCAAATGTATGGCGTAATATGATATGGATATATCAAAAAAATATGGAAGATTTTCATATATCTGATTATATTAAGACTTATAATAAAGAAATAGATTATCCATTAGATAATAATGGTGAAAAACTAGATCCTACATATTTGATACATACAACAATGATTTCAATGAGAGATATATTATATAATTTATATACAACAACTACTGTTTTTTTTAAACAATATAATAGATTTAAAATGTCAAAAGATATTGATAGTAAATTACCACCAATTTTACAATATCATTTGGCACAATTAAGAAGACAGCAAGTAACTATATATGTTGAGGATACGATAACTGATAAAGAAATATTTTATTATTTATGTTATAGTAATCCTATGAAAAATATAATAGCATTGATTAATTTTTTTGCTACAAACTCAGGATATGATATATCACCAAGATCATCACAGTGTATAACAATATTAAATAATTTATTAATTTAACGTTTTTCAAAAATACACCATCTATTTAAAAAACTAAATCTTTTTAAATTTGCATCTTCATTAAGTGTATCAATTGTAGTTTTATCTTTTATTTGTTGTGCTGTTCTATTATTTTCAGGAATATTATTAATTTCAGTGTTTTTATTATTAAAAGATTCTTCAAATGTTTCTGATTTCACAAATTGAATGTTACATCTTGATAATTTAACTTTTAATGTGTTTAAATCAACAAGATTTTCTGAAATAAGTCTTCCTGTATTTTCAATAAATACATCAATTTTTTGATTATAAACAACTGATGTATTTATATTATATTCTGGATTACGTATAATAGCCCAAACAGTTGCATTAGATACAGGATCTTTACCTATTGCTTTACCATCTCGTTCTAATATTTTTTTTACTAAATCTTTATCCATAAAGGTTAAAATAAACTTACCTTTTTCAGCAATATTTTCAGCAACATTTTTAATAAATCCATTTAACTTTTCTTCGTTTTCAAAAAAATAATGAATTGAAAACATACACGATACAACATCAAATTTTGATGGAAAGATTCCAATTTTATCAAACTTAGGGTTTTTATTTCTATTAAATATATATTTTAATAATTCTTTACTTTCGGTATCAATGTTATCAGATGCTTTACCAGTTCTAATTGATTTAGAACAATCACCTGCTGCAAATAATATTCTTGAAGAATGTTTATAATAATGCTTTTTTAAATTAAGCAATCTACTATAAGCACCCGCTCTTGCATTAGTAATATTATCTAATGTATAATCAATACCTAACACCTTAGTAAAATTATTTGTTATCCATCTGTTTAAATCAGAACCTTGACCACAAGCTAATTCTAATAAAGATTTATTTGTAGTATCTACAGATACTTTATATAAATTTGATTTAATTATGTGATTATGAAATTGATTCATTTTACTAGAAATTAAATTATTTGACGCTATTGATCTTTTATAATAAACATCTAAACCAGTCAAATATTTTTTAATATTTACATTTAAATCTTGATTACCACATATCATATCAGTTGATACTTCATTTTTTATAGAACGCCAAATATTCATAGCAACAAAATAACTATTTGCAGTTTTAATTAATGCACCTTTTCCAAAATTATAGATTTTATTTTTATCGTGTCTTATACGTAGCGGTTTCCATCTTTTTTTATTTGAAATCAATATTGAATTATCGTAAGCAAATTCAACAACTGAATTATTTAATATTTCTTCGTTTTTAGGTGTAAAGCATTTATTATTAACAATTTCTATATAAACAGATTGTGGTATATCATCAATTGTTAGTTGTCTTAATGAATAAACATTTTTATTAAATATTCTTTGCGTTTCGTACATATATTTTATTCCATTAACAACTGAAATAGGCTCCATATCCATACTATTAAAAACTACATTCAATGTATATTCTTTATACACTTTACCATCTGAATGAAATTTATGTTTGCTTTGTTCAATTACTATAAAATCAATTGTATTTTCAGCTGGCGGTTTCCATTTTAGAACTTTATCCCAACTTAAACTATTAATATTATGAACTTCTACTGGTTTATTTGCATAAGCACCTAATACTGGTATTTTAGTAGGTGTAAATATTAATCCATCAATATGATAATCATAGTTTTCTGTATTTGCCAAAATTTCATCACAGTTTTTTAGAATGTCATTGGATGTTAGTTGTTTTTTAACAATAATATCGTGACTACTAGAATTACTAATAGAATCTACAAATTTGTTCATATAATTATATCGTGATTCAGGACTATCATCTAATAATGGTAAATGTGTAAGTTTTTTATTAGCATAATAATATATGTCAAATATAGCAAAAAGATCTTTGGAATTATTTAATAAACGATCTTGGCATAATACAAGTTCTCCATCTAACAAACAATTTTTTAAGGTTGTAGTTATATTACATCCTCTAACTTGCTTACTTGAAGTTTCTATTAAAAAAGCCTTTCCTTCATTATTTATATATAATAGAAATCGCAATCCATCTGCTTTCTCTGTTACAGCATAATTCTCAAAAATTGAGGTAGTTATACCATAAGATTCTTTAATAGATGCTAAATTATGTTTCTCTAATGTAGCCGGTTTTGGTGCAAACATTACAATATTATCATTTAATTTAGCATTACTAGAAAATATTGATTGTATTAAAGTCATATATTCTTTAAGAATATTTTGTTGATAGTTTTTTCTTAAAGGTAATATGTTGCTATCTAGCATAAAATGCAACTGACGTATATAAAGTTCTTCATCCAATTTTTTATCAGAAATTATTGAATAAACATATTTAGGACTTTTAGTATTTAATGAAATATCTTTAAAAGATACATCGTGTTGATTACTGGTTGTAATTATCTCACATTTATAATACAAATCTAATACTTTTTTATTTGTATAAATTAATTCTTTTTTCATTTGAAATTGTTTTATATCATCTGTAATGCTATTTTCAAAACCTTTTATTTCTTCTATTTTAATTTCTTTAATTGAAGTTAGATAATCATATTCATCATTAATATTGTCTGATTCAACAGTTGTTGTATATTTTTTTATATATTCGTTTTTAGGTATTATACCTGTTTTACGATAAGTTTTAATTTGATTTTCATCTGTTATTGTGTATGTATTATTGTCTATTAAAATTTCTAGAAAACTATTAGATGTTGATAATGAAAAATCACCATTAACTAAGAATCGATGAGCATTATTAAATAAATTAAGATCGTCGTTTTCTAATAAAATAATATGCATTTATTATATTAGTCATCTTATAATCTTAAATCATTTTTTAATAATAAATCTGCTATTATTAGTATAACATATATTTTGTTTTCGATATTCAAATGAAATATCAAGTAAAAAAGAAAATAGCTTACAAATGTATATATTCCATTTATTTTGAGTAATACCATCCATAATCATCGATACTCCTTTTTTTGTATATTTATTACTTATTTTTTGGGTTGAAATAAAAGTAAATAATTTATTTTTAATTATATCATCATCTTCGTATAAATCTAATGATTGTTTAAAAAAATCTAATGGACCTATATCTTTATTTTCAATTTTATTTATTTTAATATCATTTGTATTTATTTTAACATCACCTATAGGATCTTTAATAGCATCTATAGGATCTTTAATAGCATCTATAGGATCTTTAATAGCATCTATAGGATCTTTAACATCACCTATAGGATCTTTAATAGCATCAGGATCTTTAATAGCATCTATAGGATCTTTAATAGCATCTATAGGATCTTTAATATCATCAGGATCTTTAATAGCATCAGGATCTTTAATATCATCAGGATCTTTAATATCATCAGGATCTTTAATATCATCAGGATCTTTAATATCACCTATAGGATTAGGATCTTTACCAAAATATTGTATATCATCATAAGAACTAGTGGGTGTATCACATTGAATATCATTCAATGAAATTATCCATTTAGTATGTGAAAAAAACATTGCACATTGTGATGTTTTATCAATTTTATTTTTAAGTAATTCCATTATTAACTTATATATAGTTTATGTCTTATATGGTGTATCATAATCTAACTTATTTTCAGTTTGATTATTAAAAATAGAACTAGTTTTAGTTAATTTTTTCTTTAGAATATAAAACTTCATTGTGGAACTAACTTTGTTTTTAATAACAGGTAAAACATTCTCTTCTTCTGTAACAATATCAACAATATTTTCAATTTTAATATCATCAACATCATCTAAAGATTGAAAATTAGTTTTAATAATATTATTTTTAATATCTTCATATGCATCAATATTTTTAGTTAATTTATTACAATACATTATATATGTATATATTTGATCTATAACACCGATATCTAATCGCTGTAAATCAACAAAGATACCATTAATATTCTTTGAATAATTAGAATTATTGCTTTTAATAATTTTATATATTTCTTGATATTCAAACATAGAACATTTTACTATTTCGTTTTTAATAATATGTATTTTAGTTTTAATATCCATATTGTAATGTATTATTATATTTTTTCTATATAGTTTCTTCATTTTTAATCATAATCATAATCATCATCATCATCATTATCATCATCATCAGATTCTGTATTAACTGTATCTGTTTCTATATTAACTATACCAATATCACTTTCTTTTAAATCTACTAAATCAATTACACTATCACTATCATCATTGCTATCTATAGCATCGTCTTGTTCATAAGAACCATCATCCACACTAAAATTATCTTCTTCAGACTTTTCAGACTTTTCAGTATTAATTGTATCAACTAATTCTTCAGTTTCTTCTGTAATATCATTATTTGGATTATTTATAACTAATCCAATTATAACAATTTTATTATCATTATAATGATATCTCTTTCTACATATTTTAACTGAAACATCACTACCAATACTTAGATCTTCAATATCATATTCATGCTTAATACCGGATGTTAATCTAGGTATTATAATATCAATAATAACTTTATCAGTATCATTATCATCTCTAACTTCTGCTTTAAATCCGGCATTATTACTAGATACAATTTTAGCTTCTAAAACTGTATCAATAGAAGGATTACAAATTAATGCATAACATACTGCTTTAAATTGAAAAGAACTATTAAAATGTTCTTTCATAGCAGTTCCAGCTGATCTTTTTATAATTTCAATACTATTTGCTTTAATATATCCATATTTAGTAATTTTATTTTCATATTTAGCTTGTATTTTTTCTAAAATAGCATCATCTATAGTGCTATTAGCTATTTGTGAAATAGATAAATTAATTAAAGTGCATATTTTATATTTTTTGAATATCTTAGTCATAGTTTAATATTAAAGATTATTTTTTCATTTTTATATAAGGTATAATCAGTAAATTATTTTCATTATAAAATTTTTTTGCTATTTTCATACATTTATCGCTTTTATTTTTGCTTTCTTCATTTAATATTTTATCAAGATTTACGGTTGGTTGTGTTTCGCATTTTGTGCCTTTATTATTACCAGAAACAATTTTAAAAATTAAGTTTGTAGATAAAACTTCTTTTGATTTTTTTGCTACACTTATAATACCATACATTTTCGTTTTATCTTTAATAATTTGTTTTTCATATTTAAAGGTATTAATATCTATATTATTACCTTTAAGATCTTTTATAGGTAAAGGATTATCAGTACTAAATAGATCAAAATAATTATTATTAAAAATTATAGAAGTATCAGATAAAATTTTATATAATTTAGGATATTTGTTTTTGTTATTAATTATATTAATAGCTATATTATCCCAATTAGTATTATCAATATACATTAAAAATTTATATAATAATTCAAAATCGTTAAAATCTTTTTCATATTTATCAATATTATTATTATTGTTAATCGGTGTTTTAGGTTTATTAATAATAGGTTCGTCTAATATAATTTCTTGTTCTACAATATCAGGATGATCAATAATTTTTTGAATACCATTGTTGTTAAATATTAGCAAAAAATTACCAATTTTATTTGGAAAAATTACATTATTAATAGCTAAATCTAAATATCTTTTATCATTGCATTTTGATAATAATTCTTCATATGGAATATAATCTTTATCTTTAATCATATCTTTAATAATTGTAGAATATCTATTACTTAAAAACATATTTTCAGAACGTAAATTATTATCACTAATAAGATCTTTATCAATTGGTTCTTTATATTCTTTATTACTACCTAAAACATATTCACGTTCAACTTGCTGTGAAGTAATAATCTTAATAGGATTTACGTTTTTAAACAAAGATTTTGGAAATACATTTAACTTTTCATTAATACGATTATCAAAAGCATTTTCTTCTATTATTGATATATATGATCTAGTCTCAATAAGTTTTTTACTAGCAATATCATATGCGTGTTTATCTGCCGAAATATTACTATTATCTTCAAAATAACCACAATAAACGAAAACAGTAATATTACGTAATTTAAGTGGAAGTTTAATATGACTACATCTACGAAAACCTCTACCTATAATTTGTTCGTGCCTATTAAAATGATACCAAGGATCTAATATATGCACTTCTCTAATATTTAAAAAAGAAAGACCCTCACTAGCTTTTTTAGTAATTAATATCAATTTTAATTCATCTCCATTTATATTACTATCCTTATTAGCCAACTTAAGAATATTTTCAATATTTTTAGGACTACCCGTATTAGTTATATGTTGATTATTTTCACTTGTAATAATAGCATATTTTAATTTAGGAATTCGGTTAACACTGTAATCATCTAATAAATTAAAATCTTTAGAAGTTGAATCAACATAACGAGAATATCCAATATATTCTAATGCTAAAGCTATTTGTAAAATGCCGTATTCAATATAATTAGAATAAATAATTGCTATACCTGTTGTATTTTTTATATAATCAATAATTCTAGAAATTTTAGGAGCATATGTAGATATATTAGTTTGATCTAAAACTTTAGTTTTACCAATAGAAGGTTTATATTTAAATTCGGTTTTTGTAAAATGTTGTTTAGGTGAATATGCAATATTCATATACTTAGCACTATGTATAATATTATCAGTATTTTTAATAATTTGCTTATTATTTAATTTAACTTGAATTAATCCATCAGGTGTTATATCTCTCATTGAAGCATCATTGTGTTTTATTCTAATAGGATATACAAAAGGGTTTTGGCTATTAATATACGAAATATACTTTGATGAAAGTTCAGCTAATGCATCAGTTGTTAAACTATTAATTTTATTTTTACCATCATTTATTAATAATAAATTAAGTAGATCTTTAATTTCGCTTGCTTCATTGAACATAGGTGTTCCAGACATTAAAACCAATCTATTATTTTTACCATTTTGAATGGCGGTTTCAACTTTTGCATATATTTTTAGTAATTCTTTTTTAGTAATATCTTCATCTTCATCTTCATCTTCATCACTAGGATTTCGTAAATTATGTGCTTCATCAATAATAATAGTTTTATTTTCAATTTTAGCATCATATTTTACAAATTTGGCATAGGTCATAATATTATACCGTTGTTTTATAAATTGATTTAAATGTAATGTAGAATCAAAATTATTTAATTTATAAATATTTTCGGAACATTGATTAATATTCTTCTTATGAAAATCATATATAGTATTCTTAAAGTTTTGAATTAATGTTTTAGGTAAAATAACAATAATAGGTGTTTCTTCAAAATTATTATGACCGATTAATATAGATTCAGCAATTGAAATAGCTGCGCAAGTTTTACCAGTTCCTACTGTATAAAATAATAATAGATTTTTAAAATTAGTTCTTTTAGACATATATTGTCCTACAAAGTATTGAAAATATGCTTTATTAAAAACATTTTTAGGGCAAGCATCAATCATAGATTTATCTAGATCTTCAACAACTTCATAAGGTTTTTCAGTATGAACTGCAAATTCTTTAATATAATTAATATCACTTTCTTTTTTAACTTTAATTATTTGTTTTTTAGTAATACTTTTATGTTCGCTTGATACAGATGAAAGTGATTTTGGTTTAATTTTATTTTCTTTATATTTATCACATTGCGTTTTTAATTGATTAACAATACTATTTTTAGTTTTAGCATCAAGTTTTAATTTACGTTTTGACTGTGGATCTACTTCTGGTTTTTTAAACCATTCTAAACAATCATCTTTATTAAAAGTTTTTTTCATTTAATTTAAAAGCAGAATAAATTAAAATTCAATATTGTTTAGAAATATTATTATGAATATTTTTAAAAAGTTCAATACGTTCAATATTATGAATATTAATATGATCTAAAACTTCATTATTTTTCATCCATTTAATAGCTCTAATTTCTCTAATTTGTTGCATACATTGTTTATTAAACTTAGGAATAGTATGATCACCAATAAATTGTCCAATATAATATGTATGTTTATACATAATTTTATTAGTTCCAAAAAATATTTCGTGATATGGAAAATTATAATCATCAATTGTAATTGTATCTGGTTTATATTGTGTTTCTTCCGTAAATTCACGTAATGCGCATTCAATATCAGTTTCGTTTTGTTTTTTACGACCTTTTGGAAATCCCCATTCCGGTTCTGCAATGCTTTTTTTATTAGTATTTAAAATGTTTTTTAAAATATTTTTTTGAGATAAAATATCAAAATTAGTTTTAGCATCTATATATTCTTTTGTATTTTTATTATTAGATTGAAACCATATTTTTTCCCAAATAATATCAAAATTATCACAGTTTAATATAGATTGTTCTTCAGTAGTCATAGATTGAATTAATGTATTTATTTTTAAAAAATCCATAGATTTGTAATTACCCTTAATAAACTCCATAAAAGATAAACTATTCTTTCGTTGAATCATTAAATAATGTATTTCATTATTTATTATTGTAAAACAAATTATACCATAACTGCTTATCGGATGAGGACAATCTCTATAAGTATGTCCTACACTATTACAATTTTTACAGATTATTTTAGACATAATATATTATAATTATTTCATTTTATATAGTAAAATGGAACCTAAAAATTGGGGTAAATTTGGATGGGGTTTTATACATAATGTTGCTCTAGGATATCCTGAAGATCTTACATATATGAAAAAAGAACAATATCGTAAGTTTTTTGAAGTAATTGGTGATGTTCTTCCTTGTTTAGATTGTCAAGATCACTATAAAGAAATGATAGCTGATTACCCACCTATAATGACAAATAAAGAAACATTATTTAAATGGACAGTTGATATTCATAATAAAGTTAATGAAAGAATTAATAAAAAACAAATAACATTAGATGAAGCTTATAATATTTGGAAAAATACAAATATTATTGAAAAAAAAGAATTAACACCTGATAATAAATTATATTATCTTTCACTTATATTTTTCTTAATATTATTAGTCTGTGTTTTAATTATTTTATATTTTCATACACCTTGATATTCACAACCTTCAAAACCTTCTATTGAGTAGTTACTGAACTGTTCTTTTTTGCTATTAAACTTCTCTTTATTACCTTTATTACCTTTATTACGGAAAGGTTCAGCAACTAAAGACATACTCGCACCATAACCACCCATACCCTCAACATTCCCGGTCATATCCCCTTGTATATTCTGTTGCATAGTCATATCACTCATACTAGGCATTTCAACTTTAGGTTTAACAGTTTCCGGAACATCTTTAACTAATTCTTTAGCGATTTTATTTGATTCTTCTTCATCTACAACCGGTTTAATTGATTTTGATGTAGCAACATTGTAAGTAAGCATAGATGAAACTGAAGCAAATACAACAATCACGCAAATAATAATGATAATGAAGGCAATTACCCAACCCCACCACCAACATAAACTATTTTCAACAGTTTTACCTGCTACACAAGTAAGATCAAATAGTCCTAATATAATGGAAGGAATACTGAATAAAATAACACTTCCAATTAACATTAATCTTTCACCTAAGGTTAATTCATTTTCGTTAAATAGTATAGATAATATAATCGCAATGACCGCAATTAAAATAGCAATCGCCGCATATTGCGATTGAGGGGTTCCAGTTAACAATTTCGAAATAGTGTTGGTAAAATCCATCGTATGTGTTTTAAATAAATATAAGAAAAAAAGATATAAAAGATAATTAATATATTTTAATTATGGGCATTCCTTTTTATTATTCAGATCTAATTAAGAAATATCCAGATATTATACAAATACCTACAAATATTAATATTTTATTTTTTGACTATAATGGATTAATACATCCAATAGCTCACGAAACAATTTGTAAAGGTAAAAGTGAAGATGAATTCTTTCATTTACTATGGAAAAAAACGTTAAGTTTAGTTGAAATAATAAAACCTGACAAGTATATTATATCAGTTGATGGTGTAGCACCTTTAGCTAAAATTAATCAACAAAGAAAACGTAGATATATTTCAGCTACGAATAAATCTTGGGATACAAATGCTATAACGTGTGGAACACCTTTTATGGATAGTTTAAATAAATATATCAAAGCAAGATGTATTAATATGGATAGTATGTATAATAATGGTGAAGGGGAACATAAAATACTGGACGCTATCCATAATGATCCTAATACAAATAATGTTTATTTAATTCACGGATTAGATGCTGATCTAATATTACTATCATTGATGAGTGATAAAGCTGATAATATTTATTTAATGCGAGAACAAGATAATAAGATAACATATATTAGTATTAAAAAACTTAAAGAATATATAGAATTAGAATGGTGTTATATTTTTAATAAAGATGCTGATATTATTAAATCTTATTGTGTAATGTTATCTATAATGGGTAATGATTTTATACCACATCCTATTAGTCTTAAAATATCAAGTAATGGTATTAATATATTAAAAACTATCTGTAAAAATACGTGTTTAATATCAAAAACAGATCCTATTAATATTAACGTAACAGATTTACAAATAATATTTAAGAATCTTATTTATTACGAAGATAAATTTATGGCAAACGAACCTAAAAATTGGAGAAAAAATTATTATAGAAATGAAGTTTATATCGAAGATATACCGCAAGCCTGTAAATACTATATTGATGGTATTTTTTGGACTTATAATTATTATAATAAAAATATAAATAAAATTGATCATAGCTGGTATTATCCATATTTAGGTTGTCCAAGTATAGCTGATATTGCAAATTATTTAAATACATATGAATATACTCCTAATTATGATAATCATTTTATACAATCAAGAGAACAATTATTAATAGTTATGCCTAAAACAAGTATAAATGTTTTACCGAAATATTTACAAAAGTATATGATAGATCCAATATATGGATTAGAATATATGTTTGTAGCTGATTATAAACTTATTAAATATCTTAAAAAACACGAATGGGAATATGTACCTTACCTACCTTTAATTGATATAGAATATATTCGTTCTATTTTTGATGAGCAAGAATCTTATTAATTAATTCTGGTTTATTTCCTTCTGTAGAAATACCAAAATTACCACATTGTTCTTTTAATTGTTCTACTGACATTTTAGCTAATTTAGTTTTAGTAAATACATTATCATCAACGGAAGGTGTTAATATTTCTGTTATTTCGGAAATAATAGGATCTTCGACTATATCTTTAGGTTGTTCTGAAACAATTTCTATATTAACAGGCTCAACATTTTCGTCAGGTTTATTATCAAATACTTTCATAAACATATCTTCTGCAAATTGATTTGCAGTATTTTCTTTATTTTTATATAACAACTGCGTAGCAAAAGTTGTTTCTAATTTATAAAAAGAACTTTCAAGTTGTGCTATTTTTTTCCATAAATATATAATAGCTACATAAATAATAGCAAAAACTATAATATAAAACACAAGATCCAAACGGTTAAGAATACTACTTAATGATATCATTTATCATCAACATTAGATAATCTATTTTTCATTTTAATCGCACTTTTAATTAATTCATCTGGAAACATCTCACGTCCTAATAATTCTAAAGCTATGCATTGTTTAGATTCTTTTTCTCTAATTCTATATGGAAATTTAAAATTATATTCATCTTGTTGTATAGCTTCCATAGATAAATTAATAAAACTTTCTTTATACGTATAACCTAAATCTATTAAAGAATGATAATGTGTTGTAACTATAAGTTTAGCATTTTTAAAATTATTGTTAATATATTCACATACAGCATAAGCAGTTGATTGTCCTTCAATTGGCGGTGTAGAATGCATAGGTTCATCCATTACGAATAATATATTTTGTTCTTTATTTTTACTTGCTTTATCTAATAAATCATAACAATATTTTACCTCTGTTTCAAAATAAGATCGTGTTCCTACTTCATCAGAAACTCGCATAAATGTTTGAATTATATGGTATGTATTTGTTGTCATTTTATTAGCCATAGCAATACCAATAGTTTGTGCTAATATTATATTTAAAACAATATTCTTAACATAAGTTGTTTTACCACCTGCATTTGGTCCAGTTATTACCAAATGTTTTTTTAAATATGCAGGATTACATACTTGATCTTCATCTAATAATGGTGATCGCATACCAACTATTTTAGTATTAGAATTGTTATCATAATTAACTTTGCACCAATTTTTGTTATGATATAATTTAGCAATTACATTAGCAATATCCATATAATTAATACATTCTAATATTTGTTTCATTCGTATTCTATAATTAGATGTATTGGTCCAAAAACAATATACGTCTGTAAGATCACCATTGATAATAAAAGATTTATCATAATATATATCATTTAATTTCCAATATTCATCCGGTATATTTTCAAATAATTTAGAACATATATTAATAAAAGATTTAACATTAGATATTTTAGTAGAAAGATCATTACGTAAATTATGTAAATAATACGAATAATCAACCATTTGCCATAAACCATATACATATAATGAAAAATAAATTAAAACAGTTATCCATTTTACCAAAGAATATTTAATATTACTATAAGAAGCAGTTATAATAGCTTTTAAAGATTTCCATAATATACTTACATATTTAAATAATGAAAAATCAATTTTTAAAACAGTTTTAATATAATAATATGGTCCTAATATTATACTTATTGGTGATATAAATTGCATCAAAGGAACAGAATAAACCTTATATAAATGAAATAATTCTATTGTAGGATATGTCAAATTAATAGGAAAATTATACCAACTGTTAGGAAATAAAGCACCTAAAAACTCATTATCAGAATTAATTTTCTTATAATCTAAACTAACAATATAATTAACATCTTCTTCTAAATTTTTTAAATGATTTAATTGAATAGTTATATCCGGTATATTAATTACATTTTGTCTTTTACGTAATTCTTCAATATCATATATAGGTTTGCGTATTATATCAACCATCAATTGTTTAGAATTATCTAAAACAGTATATTCTTTCATAAAATCATCAATCAATGTATCATTATAAACATCTTCACTAACAGATGTAGTCATTCTATATAAACGTTTGATAAATATTATACTAATATATACACATTATGAATGTTGTAGTTATTTTTATTAAAAATACAATTTATAAATTAAATAAACAACCTTTTGAAATTGATTCTGATGCTTATGAAAGACTTTGGTGGATTATTAATAATAATAAAGATTTAAATAATCGAAAAGATATAAGTGATTCCATAAAGGTAATTAATATTAAAAAAGGAATGTCTTATTATAATAAATGATTATAGAATCCAATCAACTTAAATTAGAATATATTATTATTATATTTCTTCTTATAATTGCAATTGTATTATTATTTTATAAAAGTATTGAACCTGAAAAAACAATAAATGAAGTTACAAAACCTAAATCCATTTTAAAAAAACCTAAAGATCTTCCTACAGTTAATAATTCTAATGTAAAGTTTTATGATGTAAGAATGTCGCAAATATCAAATGATATTAATATTACTAAAAATCAAGAACCTACTATAGAATTGTTATCACAATATCAACCAGCTAGAGAAGATATACCAACCGATAACATTTTTTGTAATGGTAAAATACAAAATAAACCATTACGCTTTAACATATAAAGATTATAATATATATTAGCATTATAGTAATGCATTTAGGTATTATATCATTTTGTGATAGAGTAGCATATAATATTAAATCAAATGATATTAAAACCGATATATTAGAAGAAATTGATAAAAAATATAATGTTAAAATAATACAGAAACATTTTTTTAGATTAAGTGATGAAAGTGTAAGTCATATTACAGCTACACCTCACGTAGTATCTATTAGAACAAATGGTAATCCATATTTTTTATATATGACTAAATATGATGATAAAGAAATAATTTATTTTATTGATAAAAAAATACATCCTACATATCAATTACCAAGAATCATCATAGTAAAAGGATTATTTGATCCTAATCTATTTAATGGAACTTTAATAGATGGTGAAATGGTATGTTGTTATAATAAAAAATGGATTTTTTTAATTTCAGATATTATAGCTTATAAAGGAGAACATTTAACAAAGTTTCAATTACCCGAACGACTTACAATGTTAAATAATATGTTAGATAATGAATATACCGAAGATTATCCTATGGATATTTGTAAATATCGTATAAAACCTTACTATAATTTATGTGTGGATACACTTAATAAAATATCAAGTTTTGAATTTCCATTTTCGGTTAGAGGTATATATTTTTGGGCTTACAATTTGAAATATAAACCTAAACTTATGAATATTGATGATGATATTATTCAATCAGTATCAATAAAAACAAAAGATAATATTGAATTTACTTTAAAATCAGATAATATAAAATCAGTTAGTAAAACCGATCTACCTGATATTTATAAAGTTAAAGAAGATAATAAATACTTATCTATACAAACTATTAAACAAAGTCATATGCTTCGTGATGCTTTTAAAGACACAAACTTAAACTTTACTAAATGTATCAGGTGTTCATATTTTAAAGAATTTGATAAATGGATACCTCTCAGCATTTGCTAATACAATTTTCAATATTTTTTATATTACTATCAATATCACAATTTGATGAGTATTTAAAACTTATATATATTGATGTATCTTTAATACATAATGATACACGATTATTAATTTTATATTCTTCTATAGAATAAGATTCTTTATAAGATATCTTATTAATACAAGGAAATATATATATCGGTTGTTTTGAATCATTATACATTAATACTGTATAATTATCAGTTTCATCCATATCAATTAAAGAATGTTTAAATAAACATTGATTATCATTTGATAGTTCAAATGTATATTCTAAATTGTTATACCAATAACTTGTAAAATCACGTTTAAGAAATTTAAACGATTTACGTATGGTATTAATATCTTTTGGATTCTTTAAAATAATATAAATTATATTTATATTTTCATTTAGTTTATTTTTAAACATTATATATACTATGACAATATAGTGTTTATATAAAAATAATTTTAGCAATTTTAAGCTGTCGCAGGTGTTGCTTGTTTAAAAGGCTTAATATGGGGATTGAGAAGTCTTTGCATATGGAAGAAAGTAACTTCATCACCATCCTTCACACGAAGAAGCTTCTTCAATGGTGCATCCGGACGAATAATACGTCCATTTACAGGATCTTTCAAATTATTCTTGCTAACATATGTATTAATGTTCTTAGTCACCTCAGTGCGACTCATCAATGTTCCGTGTGCAATCTCTAGGAAATCACACATTTCAGTTGAAATATCAGTTGGTTTAGCAAAACCACTAGGACTCAAACGAGCTTTTTCTTTACGATCACGTTCCTTCTTAAGAATCTTCTCCTTCTTATCATTTTCCTTAATAACAAGCTTTACTAGGGTTTTCATTGACTTAAACTCCTTATCCATATTTGCAATAGCTTCAATCAATTCAGCTAATTTTGAATTTTCATACGGAACTACTTCAATTTTTTTGCTTTTTACTTTAACATCTTTAACATCTTTAACATCTTTAGTCTCTTTAGTCTCTTTAGCTACTTTAGTATCTTTAGCTACTTTAGTATCTTTGACATCCTTGGATTTAGCACTTTTTTCACTCTTATCTACCTTTTTAACAGCCATTGTTTTTAATCAATATTATTGTTTTTGTCTTTATATACTTTTACTTATCATTACACAGTGCGTTAAGAGTATTTAAAAAACTTTCATATTCTTCATTACTTATATCTTTTAACTTGCTATTACTTGGATTGTATAAAAACATTTTGATTAATAAATCTCCTCCATTTAATCCTCTGTTTTTAATTTTTAAAGTTTTCTTTGACATTCTTTTGACTTTAAAACTTACATCATTACCATCAATATGAACAAAAGAATGATTAAATCCTTTATAATAATCATAATGCGATATTTTCATTTGATATATTAAATCTACATTACCATTTTGATGAATAATACTTTCATATACATCATCATCTTCAAATTTAAAATCAATTTCAGCTGTCGAACTTAATCCATTAAAACTTCGTGTTATAAATTGTTTAGGAAATTTAGAACAATCTATAATTGCTTTTGTTGGCATTCCACATAAATTAAATTGTTTTTCTAATTTTCTTTTGTAAATAAGATCATAATACGTTATCTTTACAGATGTTTTAAATATACTTTGAAATGATTGCGATTGAAATAACTTATTTGCCATTCCGCTAAACATCTTCATACCATCAGAACCACCAAACATACTTGCCATTCCTTCACTACCACCAAACATACTTGCCATACCTTCAGAACCACCAAACATACTTGCCATACCCTCACTACCACCAAACATATCATCAAATATGTCTGAAAAATTATTATCTATCAACCTTTTATACGCCTCTGAAGCTTCTTTAAATTGCAATTCTTTTTCATTTCTTTCATTTTCATCTAAATCAACTAATTTATCTGGATGCGTTTTTAATGCTATTGATTTATACGCTTTTTTTATATCCGCCTCTGTTGCTTTTTCATTTAAACCTAAGATATCCAAACATTGTTGCTTATCCATTTAAAGATTTAAATCTATAAAATGTTTATATGAATATATTATATTATGGTTCTAATAACACTATTAATGATAAAATAATTGATAACACTCTCCATAATCAAACAAGAACGCATAAAAATATTAGATATCTTGAAAATAGTCAATACCTAACTTTTTCTGTTATTAATATACATATTTTACACTTTATTAAATCATTAATACAAACTACTACAATCAATAATAAATTACGTAAAATTATTTTATTAAATATTGAACAATGTGATAAAGAATGTATGACTATTTTACGCATTATACTTGAAAAATACAATAATACTACACAGTTTATTGCTACCACTATTCACCGATCTAAAATTGATAAACCAATTTTAAGCAGATTTATATTAGTGCGATTATCAGTTGAGAATATTAAAATTGATGTTATACCAATTAAAAATATTACCACTAAACCAACACTAACAGATATAAAAAAAATAGTTAAAAAATGCCGTAAATATTCTATTTCTGATATTAGTATAGAGTTATTAAATATAACCCCTTATAAATCTCAATTTATAGAAAACTCAAGTAATATAGAATATCAATATTGCTTTCACAATAATAAAGATCTTGCTATTGAAACATTAATCTTAGTATGCTTTTATCCTCCAAAATATGATATAAAAAAATCAAAATAATTAATTGTTAAATGTATAGTAAATGTAATGAATGTAATGAATGTAATAAAACCAAACTAATAATTAATAATATTAATAAACTTGTAAAATATATTGATAAATACGGCAATAATAATGAAAAATATACATTAAAATCAAATCTTAATATTATGAATAATAATTTAGAAAATGTTTATAATAATATATTAATTTCTAAATTATACAAAAATATGCTACTTTATGTAGTTTGTATTTTTTTAATGAAATCCATAATACTATAGCTACCTTCTAAAATTGCTAGATCCTTTTTAACTGTCATATCACTTAAATTAATATGTATCCATTTGTTATAATATTTTTTTGGTATAAAGTTTAATAAAAATAAACATACTATTATTCTATCAGCACATCCAAATTCTGCATTTTTTATATCTGCTCTAGTTGATTTTGTATATTTTATATATTCTTTTCCTATACGTAATTCTTGTATCTCTTCTCCGTAAGATTTTGCACTTCTAATTAATTGTTTTTTCATATTCTGTGCTAAACTAAAATAAGCATAAGATGTCTTACATTGATCTATACCAGTTAAAGTTCCCATATCAATAATACGTTTAGGTTTATATTTATCTATACAATATGATAAACCATCTGCTAATATTAATCTTCCTTCAGCATCTGTATTTGTTATTTCAACTTTTATACCTGAATAAGATGTTATAATATCACCTGGTTTTGTTGCCATATGAGAAATATCATTTTGCACTAATGGAACGCACACTGTTATATTTTTTTTAGTTTTATTTAAAGCAAGTTCATACAATAAATATAATGCCATTGTCCCACCCGTTTTATCCAAATGCATATTATTCATCGCATATTTAGGTTTTAATGTATATCCTCCAGCATCAAATGTAACTCCTTTACCAACTATCACCAAATCTGTATTTTTACTACTTTTATTACCATTATATTCTACAATTAACATATGTGCAGTTATATGATCTACAGATACAATCAGATTTAATCCTTCTTCTCTTAATTGTTTTGTATCTTTAATTATTACATTCGTATTCTTAATTGATTTAAATAATTTATCAATATGCTGACAAAAAGAACTAGGTGTTATAATATTTGCAGGTTGATTTAATAATGTTCTAAATAAATTTAAACTTGTATCTGTTTTATTAAACTTGTATTTTTGTTGTTCTAAACGCATCTTAACTGCTTTATGATATTTTTTTGGATATTTATTTATATTAACTTTTTGTCCTATATCCCATAGATCCAAATGATTTATCATTTAATTTTAAATAATAAAATTAAATATAAGGTCTATTTTGCTTAAAAATATACTTTATATGACAAAAAGGTATTTCTAATAAATAATTAATACATATATTAATCATTTTATTATCAGAATTACTACTATTTTCTATTGTATCTACTATATCATTCAATAGATTATTAGGAACATTTAAGTCACTATATCTAACATATTTCATATCACTATTAATAACACTGTAATATACTATCAATATATCGTATAATATTACATATTTATCAATTGCATTAATATTTCTTAGAATATTAATATACTTCTTGATCTTATAACGATACTTGATCTGTGCTAAAAGATCTTTAGGAACAGTATAAATAACCTTAGTATAAATATATTCTACAAGATCATCAGGCAACTTAGATTCAAAATCTATTAATAGAGTTGTTGACATTTTGTAATATACTATTAAATTGTTATCATTTTTATAAATAAATATGGAACTTATTGATCTTTTTTTCAACAAATTTTATAAAGATTTTCAAGAATATACTTACAAAAATAAAGTTTTAGTAGCGGCGTCTGGTTTTACTATTGGTATTGCTACTACTGATTTACTTAAATCAATTATAACCGATATTATAAATCCTAATATTATTAAATTAATTTCATCATTAAGTCTTATATCACCTTTAGCTATTAAATATCCATTTGTATTTAATATTGTTAAAGGATTTAGTAATTTTATTTGGTTATTTATTATTTGGTTAATAACTATTTTTGTTTCATTCTTTGTAATTGAATATATACTTAATAGAAAGGTTATTGGTTTAACTAGTAATGTTCAAGATGATGAAAAAAAACAATTTATTAAAGAAAAAATAATATCAAAAGAACACAATAATATATTACCAAATGAAAAAGATAAAATTGAAATTGAAAATGATAAAGAATTAGAAAATCTCACCCAATAAAATTATTTATATAATTTATAAATATACTTGTATTATTAGTTTCAATATTATTATGACCCGCTTTAACTATTAATGGTTTATAATAATTATCAGGACAATATATTTTTATTATTTTTATTAATTCATATGTATGTCTTATATTTATTAATTTATCTACTGTTCCGTGTATTATTGCTATTTTATTTTTAGCATCTTTTATTCTATAATTATTTGGAAAACATAAATTATCTAAAAATGGTATATCATAATATATTTGTATTCCTGATAACATTGGAGATATTAAGATCAATCCATTATTTGTATAATTTGATAAATATGTAGCTGGAACAGTTCCTAAAGATTTACCCATTATAAATAAATTATTAGGATTAATATTCAATTTCTCTATTGTAAAATAATACACAGTATCTGCTGATTTTAATAAATTATATTCGTTTAATGTTCCTTTATACGATAATCCATAACCTATATAATCATACAATATAATACTACAATTCGTAAAATTAGACAACCAATAACAATAACTTTTACATATACCTATATCATCCGCATTATTATGATTAAATAATATTACTTTATTACTTTCTTTTTTAATTATCTTAATAGCTACGTTATCATACAAATAATCAATATCTTTAATAGTATATGTTGGTTTTAATGGTGGATTAAATGCTAATGTAGATACTAAATAATTAAATATAATATATAATATAATTATTATTATTAATGTATATAATATCATTGTTTTTCTAATAATTCTATTCTACTAATAAGAGATTTTATTAATTCTTCTTGTTCTACTAACTTTTTATTTAATTCTTTTATCGAAGCAACGCAAATAGACTGTAAATGTTTTTCCGAAATAATTTTAAAATCATTAACCTTTTCACCATATACAAATATAGTTTCATTATATGTATCTATAATTTTATCTATTTTAAAATTATTATTATCAATAACTTCTGTTATTAAAACTTCATATTCTTCGTTTTTACTATTAAAAATTTTAAGTTTTTTATTAATATCTAAATTACTATTTTCAATTGTTATTATCGAATCTTTATATTTTACATAACTCATAATGTTTGGTATATAACTTTCTTGTATTTTTACAATTTCTGGTAAAACTTTTTCAACATCTTGTGCTATAAAACCAAAACTAATAGATGTTCCGTTTGCTATTTTATCAATATAATTATAGGTTATTGGTTTTAATTGCATTAATTTATTTAATGCTACTTGTTGATCTATATTTTTTATATTTTCTTTGATTCTTTTATCTGATGAAAAATATATATTTCTCCTAATCCACATTGATTCTTCACATCTAAAACAAATTTCGCTACTAGAAGTATATATAGTACCATTCCTCGATGAAACTGTTAATATTTTATTACCACTTGTTGATACTAATTTAGAATAATTAGTATAAGGTATTACTGTATTTCCTGTTTCTGTATATCCTTCTCCTGCATTACGAAAATATTCTGCACCGTGTCCCCTAGCCCACAATAAACTTGTTACTTCCATAATTTTTGAATTAAATGTGCCTTCTTCAAATCCTTGTTTACTATGATCCTCACTTCTACAAGTCCAATATATATGTGGTTCGTCAGTTTCACTATTAACAGTTCCTACAGAACAAATAACTCTTCCTTTACCAATTATTTCTGTCATATCATTAGTAGGGTTAGAATAAAGTGTTTTTCTAAATCTCAGTACTACATTATTATTAACATTATTTCTAACAATACTTGGAAAAGTAATACTATTACCAATTCCAGATATTAAATCATTAACCTCTGTTTTAGTATATAATTCATTTTGCGTATATAATTCAGTTTGGGTATATAATTGATCCTTTGTATATAATTGATCTTGTGTATAGTAATTATCAAACTTTGTATTTAATTCAAGATTTTTTTTAGGTAATATTGATAAGTAACCTGAAGTAATCTTAGTATGTTTAATTACATACAGTTCATTAGATGCTGTAAGTTTTTCATATATGGATTCTGCATCTAATAATGCTTGATCAGAATCATAATCAAAATTATCATAATACTGACCTCTAAACCTACTAAATTCATTTGTTAGTCTCACATTTCCTGACGAAAGTAATTCATAAGCTTTTTTAAAAGCACCTCCATATATATATATATCATTTTGATAAGCAATACCTGCTTGATATCTTCTTTCTGTCAGTATGCTTGACATATCTGATGATATACTGATTGCGATAATATTATCTATATTTTTCGAAGTTAATACATCTTGTAAAGTAGTAAGTTCTATTTTATAAAAATTATGTAATATTTCACCAGAATAATTAATACCGCCAAATAAATATATAGAGTTATCTATGTAAAAAATATCATAAAATCTACGTCCTTCAATATTTTGAATATAAGCTGATATTACTTCAAAATTACCATAATATTGAGGATCAACAATCTGTGCATCAAAAATACCATTTATAATAACTTTATATATAAACATTTTTTTATCTGGATTTTCCACTCTTATATCATCATATAATATATACAATTCATTTTCACTTGTTGCTATCATTTTGTTGCCATAATTATTATAGGGTCTTCCAAAAGGGTCAGTTAATTTTAAATCAACACTATAATCTAATGTTGGTGTTAAATTAATTTTTTCTAATATATCTCCATTATTTTTATTTATAACTATTTTATATAGATTACCTGTAGTTCCTTCTTCAGTTAAACCAAAACCTGGATATTCATCAATATTACTACCACCATATGTTGTTAGTCCTCCGTGTATAAATATAATATTATCGTAAATAGCCATTGAATGATATGCACGTGGAATACCTGTTAAATTAGAATCAACTAAAATAACATTAATATTGCTATTAGAATCAACAATAAAATTATTATCTTCATTTAAAGTTATTTTCCATAATCTATCATTAAATTGATTATTTTCATTTATACCACCATATATATATATATATTTATCAAAAATACCAATTGTATGACCTTTTATTTTTAAATCATCTGCTGTATATGATTCTTGATTAACAACAGGAATATATTTTTTTATTATAGTTAATTGTGAATCAACAATTTCTAATTCTAATATTTTATTTGTAATTTCATAATGGTTAGTTGCAATATTAAAGTACTCACCTGAATAATAAAACAAATTACTATGTCCTCCCTGTATTACTAATTTATTTTTATTAAGACATATAGCGTGTTTTGTCAATTTACTACCTTCATTGTCAGTTTCAAATTGAAACTGTGGATCATATTCTCTTGGAATCGTAAATTCAAGAAGTTCTTCATATTTTAATTCACCATTTGGATCTATAAAACTAATTCCATAATTAATATTTGCATTATTAATTATTTGTTGCACTTCTTCCTCATCTACATAATTACATAATCCTAGAGTAGTATATAATTGTGTATCATCTACATAATTACATAATCCTAGAGTAGTATATAATTGTGTATCATCAACA
>Ga0209335_10000410_pt1 | contig 51065 bp, 41 predicted proteins | sample COG_09_FD_184753 | JGI IMG/M metagenome (GOLD analysis project Ga0209335, IMG submission 184753) | Pelagic Microbial community sample from North Sea - COGITO 998_met_09 (SPAdes) (version 2) | ecosystem: Environmental > Aquatic > Marine > Neritic zone/Coastal water | place: Helgoland, sampling...
GGCCTCTCTTCGTACCCACACCCATATCTTATGCCAGATTTTTGGCAGTTTGCAACGGTGTCAATGGGGCTTGGTCCAATTATGGCTATATATCAAGCGCGGTTTATGAGATACATGATAAACAGGGGGCTAATGGAAGAAACGGGCCGAAAGGTTTTTGCTTATTTAGGCGACGGGGAGATGGATGAGCCAGAATCTATTGGAGCGTTAACGCTTGCTTCAAGAGAAAGCCTAGATAATTTAGTTTTTGTTGTTAATTGTAATCTGCAGCGACTTGATGGTCCGGTCCGTGGAAACTCTAAAGTAATTCAAGAATTAGAAGGTTCCTTTCGTGGAGCTGGGTGGAACGTAATCAAAGTTGTTTGGGGTAGCGATTGGGATGAATTAATAGAAAACGATATGAGCGGTCTTCTTCTTAAAAGACTTGAGGAGGTTGTTGATGGAGACTTGTTAAAATATGTTGTAATGGGCGGCGCATACATTAGAGAACATTTTTTTGGTAAGTACCCAGAGTTATTAGAAACGGTTAAAAACCTTTCCGACGAAGATCTTGCGAGTATGAACCTTGGTGGACACGATCCCATTAAAATGTTTGCCGCTTATAGCGAAGCCATTAATCATCGGGGTGGACCAACAGTTATTTTGGCCCGAACAATTAAAGGGTATGGGCTTGGCGAAGCAGGAGAAGGAAGAAACATAACGCATAATCAGAAAAAACTAAACGAGAACGAACTTCTTTCTTTCAGAGACCGTTTTGATCTTGACTTTTCAGATGAAAGTGCGATGAAAGCCCCCTTCTCTCGTTTTGAAAAAAAATCCATTGAATATAAATATATAAAAGAAAAAAGAAAGGCTCTTGGCGGTTCACTTCCCATACGACAAGACAAATCTGCTCCACTAAAGGTGCCACCTTTATCAATTTTTCAAGAATTGCTTGATGGAACCGCAGAAAGAGAAATTTCGACAACAATGTCTTTTGTAAGGCTTATTACGATTTTGACAAAAGATAAAAATATTGGAAAACACATTGTTCCTATAATCCCAGATGAAGCGCGAACCTTTGGTATGGACCCACTATTTAGACAATTAGGAATATATGCAAGCAAGGGACAACTTTATGAACCGGTAGACTCCGAGCAGTTTTTATACTATAGAGAAGCTAAAAACGGTCAAATTCTTGAAGAAGGAATTAATGAAGCTGGAGCAATTTCTTCATTTAATGCTGCGGCCACAAGCTACAGTAACCATGGAATTAAAATGGTGCCGTTCTATATTTATTATTCTATGTTTGGCTTTCAAAGGGTTTGGGATTTTATCTGGGCCGCTGGAGACATGAGAGCTCGAGGTTTTCTTTTAGGAGGAACCGCCGGGAGAACAACTTTGAATGGCGAGGGACTTCAACATCAAGATGGGCACAGCCACCTTGCAGCAGCAGCAACACCAAATATAAAAGCGTATGATCTTTCGTATGCATATGAAATTTCTATTGTTATCCACCACGGAATGAAAGAAATGTGTGAGCAAGATAAAGATGTCATTTATTATCTTACACTAGAGAATGAAAACTATAAACACCCCCCTCTTCCCAAAGGAGTTGATGAAGACATTATCAAGGGTTTATATAAAATGCGATCAACAGAAAAACCAATTGTTAGACTGTTGGGAAGCGGACCCTTAATGGGAGAAGTTTTGGCAGCTGCAGATTTACTGAAAAACGACTGGGGAGTTGAGCCGGGAATTTGGAATGTTACCAGCTTTAGTGAATTGCGACGAGAGGCTGAAGAAGTTGAGCGTTGGAACTTAATTCATCCAGAGGAAAAACCGAAGAAATCACATCTTGAAAAGCGCTTAAGTAAGCACAAGGTGCCAACAGTAGCCGTTTCTGATTATGTTAAAATGGTATCAGAACAAATAGCTCCGTATGTACCAGGAAAATATTATGCACTAGGAACCGATGGTTTTGGAAGAAGTGAAACAAGAGAAAACCTGAGGCGGTTTTTTGAAGTCGATAGACACTATATTGTTTTAACGGCAATAAGAGCCTTGGCGATTGAGGGTAAGCTTGATACCTCTAAAGCAGATGAGGTTATAAAGAAATATAATATTGACCCAGAAAAACCAAGCCCAATCACGGTATAGGAGGATACGTTGATTAAAGAATTAAATTTACCAGACCTAGGAGAAGGTATTGAAGGAGCAGAAGTAAGCGAAGTTTCAGTTTCTGTTGGCGACAAAGTTTCATCGAACGATACAGTCTTAGTTTTAGAATCGGATAAAGCATCAATGGAGATTCCGGCAGAAAATAACGGAACAGTAAGAGAAGTTTTGATATCTGTTGGTGATACAGTTAAAACGGGCCAAGCTTTATTAAAAATTGAAAGCTCTGATAGAGAAACAGATCTAAAAGATACACGCGAAGAACCTCTTGAAACAATCAAAAGTCAAGAACCAGTAGAAGAAACTCATCCTGCTTCAACGATAATTACAGAAATAGAGCCACAGCTTTCTGAATCTGATACAACGAACAATGTTTTTGCTTCACCAGGAGTAAGACGTCTTTCAAGAGAGCTTGGAATTAATCTCCAAATAATTAACGGAACGGGAAAAAAGGGAAGAATTACAAAAGAGGACTTAAACGCATACATAAAAATGCAACTGTTGTTATCAACCGGACGGCTACCAGCACCAAAAGCAGAAGTAGACTTTTCTAAGTGGGGTAAGGTTGAAAAACAAAAACTAACAAAAATTCAACGGATAACAGGAGAAAGACTTCAGTCGGCATGGCAATCAATACCGCACGTAACGCAGTTTGATGAAGCCGACATAACCGAATTAAACCAATATAGAAAAGATCTTAACAGTAAAAACATTAAAAAGAAGACCAAGCTCACATTTTTGCCTTTTTTGATGAAAGCAGCCACAAGGGTTCTTGGCGAAAAGCCAAAGTTTAACAGCTCTTTAGACTACCAAGAAGAGAGCCTCGTTCTTAAAAACTATTATAATATAGGAATTGCGGTTGACACATCGGCTGGACTAGTTGTGCCCGTTGTTAGAGACGTTGATAAAAAAACGCTTTATGAACTTTCTGAGGAATTAATTGATTTAAGTCATCGAGCACGAAATAAAAAACTTAAACCAAATGAAATGACCGGAGGAACGTTTACAATATCTAGCCTAGGTGGTATAGGTGGAAAGTTTTTTACCCCAATTATAAACCCTCCCGAGGTAGCTATTTTAGGAGTTTCAAAAAGCTGGTGGGACAGCGTATATGATCAAGAGACAAAGAAGCAAACGACAAAATATATTATGCCCTTTTCATTATCTTATGATCATAGGGTAATTGATGGTGCGGCAGGCGCCGCGTTTACAAAAAGTTTTTCTAAGGTTTTATCTAATATTTCAATCCTTCAGGAAAAATAGATGAGCAAAAACAAGCAGGTTGAAGTTGCCGTAATTGGAGCCGGACCAGGTGGATACGCCGCGGCTTTTCGTGCAGCAGACCTAGGAAAAAAAGTTGTTTTAATTGATCGCGACCCAAACCTTGGTGGTGTTTGTTTAAACAGGGGGTGCATACCATCAAAGGCGCTTTTACATATTTCAAAAGTGATGGATGAAGCTAAGGCGCTTTCAAAAATGGGCGTAACATATAATGAACCTAAAATTGATCTTAAGGCTATTCGAGAACATAAAAATAGAATAGTAAAACAACTTAACGGAGGAATTGCTAAAATGGCAAAAGCCAGATCCGTTGAAACAATTGAGGGTGTTGCAAAGTTTAAATCAAATAACGAGCTTATGGTTGAAACTAAAGAGGGCTCAAGACTAATTACTTTTGAAAATTGCATTATAGCATCAGGTTCGACATCCGCAATGATTCCCGGTGTTTTATCGGACCACCCATCTATTTTAACCTCTAAAACAGCGTTGGACCTCGTTGATCTTCCAGAACGACTTCTTGTTGTTGGCGGAGGAGTAATCGGCTTAGAGTTAGGACAAGTTTATGCTACACTTGGCTCATCTGTGTCAGTTGTTGAGTTCTTACCAAACCTAGTTCCTGGTGCTGACCAAGATATAATAAGACCCCTACAGAGAAAATTAAAAAAACAATTTAAATCAATAATATTATCCTCAAAGGTTTTAAATATTGAAGCTAAAAAAGACAGTTCACTTGAGGTTACAATAGAGGGAAAAGCAGGAAGGTCAAAAGAAGTTTATGACAAAGTTTTAATTGCCGTTGGTCGAAAACCAAACACTGAATTATTAAAACTAGAGAACACGGGTATATCCTTAGACGAGTTAGGCTTTATTGATGTGGATGTATACCAACGAACAGCAGTTAAAAATATATTTGCTATCGGAGATATTGTTGGAAACCCAATGTTAGCACATAAGGCAACCCATGAAGGAAAAGTTGCGGCAGAAGTTGCTTCTGGCCGACCATCAGCAATGGATGCTCGTGTAATACCAAGCGTTATTTATACAGACCCAGAAGTAGCGTGGGTTGGGTTAACAGAGGTTGAAGCAAAAAAGAATGAAATAATGTATGAAAAAGGTGAGTTTCCATGGGCTGCGAGTGGCAGAGCAATTGCCGTCGGTGCCAATCAAGGTAAAACAAAAATTCTTTTTGATCCAGAAACAAAGAAAGTGTTAGGCGTTGGAATTGTTGGCCCATCAGCGGGGGATATAATTTCTGAGGGAGCACTAGCAATTGAAATGGGAGCAGATGCGGTCGATGTTGGACTAACTGTTCATCCCCACCCAACTTTAGGCGAAACAATAGGAATGGCTGCGGAAGCATTCGAAGGAACAATCACAGATTTATATGTCCCCAAAAAATAACAACAAATTTACTGGCTATGATTTTGTTAAAGAATCTGCCGGAATCGAAGAGTATACCTTAGTTAAAAACAGCTTAAGAGTTCTTGTTTTAGAAGATCACTCTGCCCCCGTTGCAACCTTCATGGTAACATATCATGTTGGGTCTAGAAATGAAGCAATTGGTTACACTGGCTCAACGCACCTTCTTGAACATCTAATGTTTAAGGGTTCGAGAAACTTTAATAAAGAAAAAAACACAGCAATTTGGACAGAGCTTCAAAATATTGGTGCTCAAATAAATGCTACGACATGGAATGACAGAACAAATTATTTTGAAGTAGTTCCAAGTGAACACCTTGATAAAGCAATCGCGATTGAGGCAGATCGTATGCGATATGCCTTTCTAAAAGATGAAGACCGACAGCCAGAAATGACGGTTGTTAGAAATGAATTTGAAAGAGGAGAGAATAGTCCTTTTGATGTTCTAGATAAAAATATTTGGGCCACAGCTTATCAAGCACACCCTTACCACCACTCAACAATAGGATGGCGCTCTGATATTGAAAATGTTTCAACAGAAAGGCTGAAGAATTTTTATGACACATATTATTGGCCTAACAATGCAACGGTAACGGTAATTGGTGATTTTAACAAAAAAGACGCTCTTGGCAGTATAAATAAATATTTTTCAGAACACTCAAAAAGTAGTGAACCGATTCCACCCGTTTACACAGACGAACCAGAGCAAGAAGGCCCACGTAGAATAATTGTGAAACGTACAGGGCAAACCGGAATTGTTGGTGTTGCGCATAAAGCCCCAAAGGGATTGCACGAAGACACCTACGCTTTTCAGGTTCTTGCTAAAATTTTAGCAGATGGAAAAACAAGCAGATTAAACAAGTTAATTATAGACGAAGGTTTAGCAACATCAATTTTTATGTATGACTTCCCTTTCTTAGACAATGGATTGTTTATTACCTATGCTTTTTTAACACCAGGAACGGATCATAAAAAAATTGAAGAAATTATTATAAAAGAATACAACAATATTTTAGAAAATGGAGTAAGTGACGACGAGATTAAAAGAGCGCAAGCGCAAATAAGAGCAATGGTTGCTTTTAGTAGAGATGGAACTTATGCTGTTGCAAGCGCACTAAACGAAGCAATCGCAATCGGTGACTGGACTTTTTATACCAACTTTATGGATAATATTAACAAGGTTAAGGTAGAAAAAATTAAAGAAGTTATAAAAAAATATTTTACCGAAGATCAATCAACAACGGGTTGGTTTATTGCAAAGGAGCCAAAAGATTAAATGAGTACTTTTTCTAGTCAGGTAACAACGAATGATGATATTGAGGGTGTAAAAACATATGTAATGCCAACAGGTGCAAAAGATGTCGTTACTATTTCAGGTAGTATGCTTGGTGGTTCTGTCCACTGTGCAAAAACAAACAGTAAAACTGCAGCTTTAGTTACATCAATGCTAGACAAGGGAACAGAAAAAAAAGATAAATATGAAATAAGCGAGACACTAGAGTCTGTTGGTGCAGAATTAAGTTTTTCTAGCACGCGCTATCATACACACTTTACGGGTTTTTGTCTTAAGAACAATCTAGGCACGGTAATCTCTTTATTATCAGAACAATTAATGATGCCGAGTTTTTCTAGTCGCGAGCTATCAACCTTGCAAAGTAGAATTTGTGGAAATCTTGAGAGAGATAAAGAAAACACAAAAACACTTGCCATGATACATTTTTTAAGAACGCTTTTTCCAAGCAATCACCCAAACTATCGAGAAACAGTTGACGATTCAATTAGCCTAGTAAACAAAATTACAAAAGAGGATCTTTTTGTTTTTCACAAACAACAATATGGTCTTGGATCAATTAAAATTGCAGCGGCCGGCGACTTAAATCCAGAAGATTTTAATGGTCGAATGCACGAGTCTATTAGAGACTGGAGTAGTAAAAAAACAGAAATACCAAGGCTTGTTGAAAAAGCACGTGAGCCAAAAGAAGGTAATCAAATAATTAAGGTTCAAGATAAAACGAGCGCGGATCTTTTTATTGGTCAGTCAATTGGCATTGATCGAGAACATAAAGATTATTATGCCCTTATGTTGGGTGTTTACATTTTAGGTGGAAACTTTTCTGCAAGGTTAATGCAAACAGTAAGGGATAAACAGGGCCTTACCTATGGAATAGGAAGTTCAATCTCGGGAGTAAGCTTTGGAGCGGATGGCTACTGGAGTATTTGGGGAACTTTTTCACCAGACATTATAAAAAAAGGGGTTGCGTCAACCAAAGAGCAAATTGACTTATGGTTTAATAAAGGAGTAACTGAAGACGAGCTTTCTGCTAAAAAAACAACAATAAGTGGCTCTTACAAGGTCAGCATGGACTCAACGGCGGGCTTAGCAGCAAAAATATTATCAAACGCAGAACAAGGTAGAAATCTTTCTTATTTAGACGAATATCCTAAAATAATTAAAAGCGTTTCACTGTCCGAAGTTAACCGTGCTATAAAAAAATATGTTAATCCCAATAAACTATATATGGTATCTGCTGGAACATTATAGTTTTTTATTATGGAGGTTATTCTTATTGCGGCAGTTACTCAAGATGGTTTTATTGCAAGACACGAACACGAAGTTACTTCTTGGACCAAGGATCTTTGGCTCTTTAAGAAGCAAACGATGGGCTACCCCGTTATAATGGGCTCTAACACTTGGTTGACTATAAAGACTGAATTAAAAAACAGAAAAGTAATTATTATTCATAGAAATGATGTGGCGAAACAAGTCTTAAGTAAAATATCTTCAAACAAATGTTTCATTGCCGGTGGAGGAAGAACCAACACAAAGTTTTTTAACGAACTCACTCATATATACCTAACACCGCACCCACTTCTTTTTGGATCTGGAGTTAGATTATTTCACGATACAAAAGAAGAATTAAAATTATCACAAGAAAAAATTATTCCAGTTGATGAAAAAGCAGGTATCTACCAATATCAATATAAGGTTAATTAATTTTTTAACTTTCGATTCTATGATAAGCCTAATTGGTTAGCACGCGAATCAAAAGAGGTGGTTGGTTTGCAAATCTTTAATAATTATAGCCGTAATTATACGGTTAACCAAATTGTGCATAAATGGCCGTAATAAAAACATTGCTGCTTATTTTTGTTTTTTTGTTTAAAAGCCCTATTGGCTCACAAGAGTCAGGTATAAAAGAAAAGCGTTCGATAAAAACAATAAAAATCGATCCTAATAAAATTGTTTTAGATGGAATTTTAAATGAAAAAGAATGGCGGCTCGTTTCTCCAGCAACAAACTTTATTCAGCGAGATCCAAACGAGGGTGCACTAAGTACGGAAAAAACAGAAGTCTTTGTAATTCATGATGAAGACAACCTTTATATTGGTGCAATGTTGTATGATAGTGATCCTAGTGGCATTCTTGCATATCAAAAGAGAAGAGATCAAAGTTTGCGTACAGATGATCGTTTTATGTGGATCCTTGACACTTTTCTTGATGGACGAACTGGATATTTTTTTGAAGTTAATCCAGCTGGACTTATGGGTGATGGTCTTATTACGGGAAGTGGTTCTCGTGGAGGAACAAATAAGGATTGGAATGGCATTTGGGACGCAAGAGTGATTATTACTGAGGAGGGTTGGTCTGTAGAAGTTGCGATTCCCTTTCGGACCTTAAATTTTAACCCAACTCTTAATACCTGGGGAATAAATTTTCAACGTACAGTACGCAGAAAGAATGAAGACGTAAAATGGTCAGGATACGAGCGTAATAAACAATTAACAACACCAATACACTCAGGTCATTTAGAGGGCTTAAAAGACCTAACGCAAGGTAGGGGTATTGAGCTAAAACCATATATAAGTATGAATAAACGAGCAATGCCAGCAGAAGAAAGGAGTCAAAAAACAAGCTTAAGTGACCTTGGCGTTGATTTTTCTATAAATATCACTTCAGGGCTGAAGGGCTCCTTGACCTATAATACTGATTTTGCTGAAGCAGAGGTGGATCAACGACGTGTAAATTTGACGAGATTTCCACTTAGGTATACTGAAAAAAGAGGTTTTTTTCTTGAAGGAGCTGGCGTTTATACTTTTTCACCGCGGAATGATGTAACACCTTTTTTTAGTCGTCGCATTGGACTGTCTGAAGGTCAACAAATTCCAATTAATCTTGGTTCAAGAATTTCTGGTCAGCTTGGTGCATATGAACTTGGTTTTATTCGTGCGAGCACAAAAGAAACCGGAGATATGTTGGCTGAAAACTTTACCGTAGCTAGAGTAAAGCGATCATTTTTTAAGCAATCTTATTTTGGTATAGTATATACAGACAGATCTTCAAAAAGTGGAAACAATGATTCTACAAGCTTAGACCAAAGTTTGTATGGTGCAGATTTAGATTTAAAAACATCTGAATTTATGGGAGATAAAAACCTGCACTTTCAAGCCTTTCTTGTATATCACACAGCACCAAACAATAGTGAGAATCTTGAATTTAAAGATCTTTCAACTAGAGGCTTACGATTAAACTATCCAAACGATATCTTTAGAACGCATGTTTCATATAGAGAGTTTGGTGAAAATTATAATCCAGCAGTAGGTTTCAGCCGACGTAATGGTTTTAAGCGTATACAGCCGAGCTTTAGTTATCATCCAAGACCAAAAAGTTTAGATTTTATAAGACAAATTGAAATAGGAATTCAATATGAGTATATGACAGATTTAAATGATCGTATTCTCAAGAAGGAAACAACGATAACCCCTTTCAACATTCGATTTGAAAGTCAAGACGAAATGGGGATAAAGATTGTTAGGCTGAGCGAATATCTTGATAAACCGTTTTCTATTTATAAAGATATAACAATAGAAGTAGAAGAATATAATAGTACAGAGTTGCAATTTAAATTTGAAACATCTGAAAAAAGAATGCTTTCAACAGAACTGGAATATCAAACGGGAGATTTTTGGAGCGGCAAAAAAGAAACTATAAAAACACAATTATCACTTAAGCCTTTTTCCGGCTTTAACGTTCAAACTGAATATGAAAGAAATCGTGTAACTTTTAGTCAAAATGCTTTTGAAACAGAGCTATATGCTCTTGAAATTGGCGTATATCCAACACCAAGAACGGCTATCTTTAATAATATTCAATATGATAATGTTTCAAAAACTCTTGGTTTATTTGCGAAGCTTCAACACACTATACGTCCTGGCAGTGACTTCTATTTAGTGTATACACATAATTGGACAAACATTGGAGATCAACTTTTTAACTTCGATTTAGTTACAAAATCGAAAGTAAGCGCACTAAAAATAAATTATACTTTTAGATTTTAGAATTATATAAAATTATTTTTTAGCTCTTTTTGCTTTTACAATACCAGCTTTAATCTTCCCGCGAAGCACTCTGTTTTCAAGTGCATTGATTTCATCCATGTTTCCTTCAAGTCCGGCAGTAATTAAGCGTTCAATTAAAACTTCATCACTCTCTTTGTTTTCTGAGGATACTTCTGTTGTTTCTTCTTGAACAGAAGGCGCATCAACTTTTGCTGGAGACTTTTCGCCGGTAGAGAGTTCGGGCATAGCAGGACGATCAACCGAACCACGCTTAATTTTAACCATCATTGCTTTCGCTTTTCCTCTTGTGGGTTTATCAGTAATAGCATTTATTGGCTCGTCGTCTCCATCTAAGGCTTTGTTCACAACAAAAGCAACAAGATCGTCGTTGTTTTCAAAAGCGGGTAGCAAGCTATCACTAGGAGTTTCAGACGTGGTTGCTTCCTTTTTTATAATTGTTTTTGCTTCAGATGGCTCTTCAGAAAGAGCTTTAACTAAATGCTCAGGTAAAACATTACCTTTACGCTTAGATTGAATTAGCATAGCTTTTGCCATTCCTCTGGTTGGTTTGTCTGGAATAGCATTTACTAAGTCTATATTTCCATCAAGACCAGCCTGAACAGCTCGAGCAATAATTGCTTCTCTGCTATACTGTGGGCCCGAATCTTTTAATACTGTATCATCAGATTTCTCTTTAATTACTTGTTCAGGAATAAAATATCCTAGATTATCTAAAATTTTAGATTTATTTTTTGAAAAGCCCCATAAGGTCATCCATGAAAAAAGACCACGACTAGAACGACGACAAGTAACAGAGGTTCCTTCAGCGGTTGGTTCTAAGTTAAAAATAACAGTTTCTTTATGGAGGGGATTAAAACGTAATTCCATCGCTAACTGCTTTTTGTCTTCTATCGCAGTTATTTGACCTTTAAAGGTTGGTGATAGGCTAAAAGGGCGAAGGCGTATTTCAGATCCGGGTACAAATTTAAATTGGTCAAAAGAATAGTTATGAACATATCGATCAGTTTCTACAATTGGCAATAATCTCAAGACACCAGGAAACCAAAAGTTGTAATCTGAAAGTTGGGTTAAGGTTCCCCAGACAAGGTCTGGCGTTGAAGCAAAGTTTTGCTTCACGGTGGTTTCCGTAAAGAAGGGCGTTAAATAAGTAGAAATTTCACTAGACAGGTCTTGATCTTGGCTAGCATCAAGAATAAAAAAGGTTGTCACTAAAACAAAGGCAATGATTGCAATGATTAAAATCATTAAAAGTTTCCCAAAATTAGATTGTGATTTTACACAAGAACATAGCAATAATTGAAGTATTGAAAATAATTATCTGGTACGTATTTCAATAACACCACCCATATTGTTTGTCCCATACATTGTTGTTGCCTCTGATGGAGTAAGAAATTTTATATCTTTAATAATATTAATAGAGATACTTCTCAAAGCACTTAGGTCACCCATTTGTATACCATTCATATATACAGAGGGCTCTATCCCTTTACTTCTAAGCCATGTTGGTCTTGATTGAGAGATCACATCTAAAGCATCGCTAGCACTAACAATTTTCAGAATTTCCTCGTTTGGAATATGATATCGAGGCTTTACTGATTTTCTTTCACCAAGAGTATCATTTGTGGCGCAGGCCATTAGGGTTATAAAGAAAATTGAAAGAATAAGTTTTGTTTTCATAAAAATTTTTAGAAGTTTCTTACCGGAATGTAATATTTTTTTATAAAAAAGAAGGAGTTTATTAAATGAAAAGCATTACGGTTATAGAACTAAAAGAAAAGTTTGATAAAGAAGAAAAATTTGATTTATTAGACGTTAGAGAAGAGAATGAAATCACATATGCAAAAATAGACCCACACATAAATATTTCAATTGGTAGCATTGTAAGCAAGCAAGAAGAACTTAATAAAGAAAAAGAGCTAATAGTTATGTGTCATACTGGAGTACGATCTGCCCAGGTTTGTCAATACCTAGAAAGTCTTGGGTATAATGTTGCAAATTTAGAAGGAGGAATTCATGCTTGGTCATTAATTATTGACTCAAGCGTACCTCAGTATTAATAACGGCTATGGAACAAATAGAATACAATTGGAGGATCTCTTCTTCAAAAAAAATGTTAATTTGAAAACGTTTTATTTATAGCCTTTTTAAAAAGCTCTCAATGTTTAAAACAGCGTGTTTCAGTAAAAGCCATAGAGATTGAATACTCGTTGCAAGCTTTAATGATTTCTTCATCACGAATTGAACCACCAGGTTGTATAACCATGCTGATTCCTGAGTTTTTTATTGCATCAATGCTATCTCTAAATGGAAAAAAAGCATCAGAGGCTAAAACGCCGCCCTTAACTAATTCACCACCCTTTCTTAATGCCATATGAACGGCATCAACGCGACTCACTTGCCCAGCCCCCAAACCAACGGTTGCTTCATCTTTTGCAATAAGTATCCCATTAGATTTTGCGTGTCTTAAAACTTTCCAGGTAAAAAGAGCATCCTTGATATTATTTTTTGTGGGTTTTTTTGTAGTTACAATCTTCAAATTATTTTTATTTAGTATTTTTGTATCAACATCTTGTACTAAAAGTCCACCGTCAATATTTCTAATCTCTAGCTTTGATATTCTTTTTGAAAAACTCCCAATTTCCAATATGCGTATATTTTTTTTCTTTTTAAAGATTTCGAGTGCTTCATCTTCAAAGCTTGGAGCTAAAACAATTTCTGTAAAAACAGAAGTGATTGAATCAGCAATTTCTTTTGTACAATTACGATTGAACGCAACAACCCCTCCAAAGGCAGATAATGAATCAGCTTTAAACGCTCTAGTGTAGACATCTAAAAGGTCTTTGCCGACAGCAACCCCACAAGGATTAGCATGCTTAACAATTACACATGCAGGTTCATCAAACTCTTTGACACAAGCGAGTGCACCGTCAGCATCCATTATATTATTATAAGACAGCTCTTTACCTTGATGAATTTTTGCATTAAGAATATTAAGCTCTTCGTTTCCAGGTGTTTTGTATGAGCTAGCTGACTGATGAGGATTTTCTCCGTAACGTAGATTAGAGTGTTTTTCAAAAGTTAAAGAAAGGTCTTCAGAGTGTGTTGCCTCTTTAAAATAATTATGAATTATCGCATCATATTTTGCGGTGTGACCAAAAGCTTTAGAAGATAGCTTTTTCCGGGTATCAAACGATATCTGACTACTTTCTTCTAGCTCCTTTCCAATGATTTTGTAATCATTAGGATCAACAGCAACACAAACCCAACCAAGATTTTTAGCAGCTGATCGAATCATTGTCGGGCCACCAATATCAATGTTTTCAAGTGCAAGAGCCTCATCACAATCGTCTTTTGCAATTGCATCAGAAAAAGGATAAAGATTACAGATAACAAGATCAATCCACTTTATTTTATTTTTTTTTGCCTCATCATCATGCTTATCTCTTAATCCAAGAATTCCGCCACCCACCAAAGGATTAATTGTTTTTACTCTTCCATTCATAATCTCGGGGAAGTTTGTGTAATCTGAAATATCAGTAACGTTAATATTGGCATCTTTTAATGTTCTTGCAGTACCGCCGGTTGATAAAATATCAACATGAACTCCTTGAAGGGTCTTTGCTAGTTCAATCACTCCTGTTTTATCAAAAACAGAGATCAAGGCCCTCTTTATTTTAATATCTTTTTTATTTAATTGAAGTTTTTTTATCATTTTTTATCTATAACAGCTAATGTTAAGCGCCCCTTAGAGATTTTGTTTTTATTATCGTCAGTGATTTCAACATCCCACACTTGAATTTTATTGCCAATTCTTACTGCGGTTGCAACACCATTAACGTAACCTGAAGTAACAGATTTTAAATGGCTAACGTTTAATTCAATTCCGACTACGGATTGTTTTTTTAAATCTACATACATACCGGCACCAATGCTTCCAAGAGACTCGACTAATACGGCACTCGCACCACCATGTAAAAGACCATACGGTTGCTTTGTCCTCTTGTCTACAGGCATTTTACCTGAGATGTATTGTTCTCCAAAATCAGTAATTTTAATTCCAAGTTGATCGGTCATAGTGTTTTTTTGAAACTCTGCAATTCTTTTTAAAATGTCTTTTTTATTCAAAATATATTTATCTTTTTTATTATTATGAGGTGTTATTACTTAATTTATTAATTACTTCAACAAAAGCCTCACCCTCAAGCTGTTGAACCTTTGACTTTAATGTTTCAGATGTTTCATTTTTACTAATTTGGCATTTTTTTTGAATTAAAATTGGCCCTGCATCAACCTCTTCAGTTACATAATGGATAGTACAACCAGTTTCTTTCTCATTATTCTTTAAAACCGCTTCATGTATATTTGAATCCATACCACCACTATACTTTGGTAAAAGTGATGGGTGAACATTTAATATTTTATAATTCCAACGACGACAAAAACCCGGAGACAAAACCCTCATAAAACCTATCAATAAAATTAAGTCAATTTGATACTTATCTAGAAGGATAGAAGCTTCATTTTCAAAGGATTCTCTTGTCTTGTTTTTGTGTGAAATATAGACACTAGGAATATTATATATTTTTGCTCTTTCAAGTATATAAGCATTTTGACGATTTGAAAGAACAAGAGAGACCTTAGCCCCAAGCTGACCTAATCTTTCTGTCTCTATAATCTTTTGTAAATCAGTTCCTTTGGTTGAACCTAGTACACCCAGTTTAATCATTTTAGGGACTTCATGTGATCAATTCTTTTTTGAATAACATCTTTTTTACCAATATCTGATCGATGAAAAAGAGGACCCTTAACACGTGATATTTCATTTTCTGCAATAGTTTCAGCCTCGCTAATAGAGTTTGCTATTCCTACAACTGCAACAGTTCGACTACCGGCTTCAATTAAACATTCATTTTTATAATCAACAGACGCAAAGAATAAATTATCAGGTTTGTGAACATTAGATACATCAATCTCTTGACCTTTAATTGGGTTATCAGGATAACCTTTAGGGACTGCATATTTACAAACAGTAGCTTTTTTTTGAAAGGTTACCTTTATATCTTTTAAAGTTCCATCTGCTATAGATATACATATTTCAATAAAATCAGATTCTAATAACGATAAAACATTCATTGCTTCAGGGTCACCAAAACGAGCATTGTACTCAATTAGTTTAACACCATGTTTGGTTGCCATAAATCCACCATATAAGATGCCCTTAAAACCTTCTCCACATTTATTTTTAATGGCCATTGAAGTAGCTCTGTTAATTTTTTTTGCCTCTTCAAGGTCTTTCTTTTTTAAAAAAGGAAGAGAGTGGTTCGTATCAGAGTAAGTACCCATTCCTCCGGTGTTTGGACCCATATCACCTTCGTAAGCACGTTTATGATCTTGAATGGCTGGCATATGTTTTAAAGTAGTTCCATCACAAAAGCTCATAAGTGAAAACTCTTCACCAATAAATTTTTCTTCAATTACAAATTCGTTGTTTTGTTCTATAAGAGAGCGACAATAGTCAAGCGCTTCATCATGTGAAGATAAATGATCTCCGCTAACCTTCACCCCTTTTCCACCAGCAAGACCATCACACTTAACAACATAATTTTCACCTAATTTTTTTAAAAAAGCATCTACTCCATTTAAGTTTTTAAAACGTGAATAAATAGGGCCACCTGGAATTTTATACTCATTTAAAAGATCTCTTGTAAAAGCTTTTGACGTTTCAAGCATTGCAAGTTTTTTTTTAGGGCCAACAACTTTTATACCCTCATTGGAAAGGGCATCTGCAACCCCACATGACAAAGGGTTTTCTGGTCCAATGATGCACAAACTAACATGTTTTTCTTTTGCATAATTGACTACTATATCAGGGTTGTTAATATCTGAAATAAGGAGTTCATCAATTAATTTAGATATTCCGGGGTTAAAGTTAGAGCCAAGACAATAAACTTTTTTTGTGTAATGAGATCTATTAATTGCTCTTACAATAGCATGCTCTCGAGCTCCAGATCCAACAACTAAAATATTATTTTTTATCATTAAAGAATTAAGAAAGATAAATATTTATAAATTATTAGTTCGATCACCATTGCGAACTTTTTCCATTTCTAATATTTTATTTTCATCAATGTCATTGGCAATATAATTACCATCCAAACAGGCCATGCAAGGCATATCTATATAATGATCACCTCTCCTAGTTACAGCCTCTACAAGATCATCGATATTTTGATATAGGAGTGCATCAACTTCTAAGTATGCTTCAATTTCTTGTTCGCTCATATTACCAGCAATTAGTTCACTTTTTGTAGGCATGTCAACACCATAAAAACATGGGAACTTTACAGGTGGACAAGCACTTGTGAAGTAAACTTCTTTAGCACCAAAATCACGCAGCATCCTTACAATTTCACGACTGGTATTTCCACGGACGATACTGTCATCCATTATCATTACTTTTTTATCGCGAATTTCTAATTCTTGAGGAACAAGTTTATAACGGACAGATTTTTTTCGCTCTTCTTGTCCTGGCATTATAAACGTTCTACCGATAAAATGATTCTTATATAAACCTTCAGAATATCGAACACCAAGTTCGTGAGCAAAAGAAAGAGCCGAAGTATTTGCTGTGCTTGGAGCTGGAATAACAATATCTGGATGTTTATCTGGATGTTTTTTTCTCCAAGAAGCGGCTAGGTTTTGCCCCATTCTTAAACGAGAGCGATAAACGCTTACATCATTAAGCGTTGCATCTGGCCGAGCAAAATAAACATATTCAAAGATACAGGGATTGAAATCTTTCTTAATAAGGCGCTTTTTAAAAACCCTTCCACTCTCATCAACATAAATTAATTCACCTGGTAGAACCGTTCCTTTTGGCTCAAAGCCAAGGGGGTAAAACATTGTGTTTTCAGAAGCAAAAATAAAATCTTTCTTACCGTTTTTATTTAAACGTTCACCCTTAACGAGGGGACGAATTCCTTGTGGGTCTCTAAAAACAACAAGACCCTTACCAATAATTATTGAGGTTACAGAATAGGCGCCTTTAACCTTATTAAAAATTGAGGTTACTGCATCGCATAGGAGATCAAAAAACTCCTCACTATTTTGGGGTGGAATATCTTGATGTAAGTGATCCGCAAACAAATGAAGAAGAACCTCAGAGTCACTTGTTGTGTTTAAATACCTTGTTTCCTCTTTAGTGACTTCCTTGGCTAATTCTTCATAGTTAGTTAGGTTTCCATTATGAGCTAAAGCAATACCATAAGGAACAGAAGTCCAAAAAGGTTGAACTTCACCATGGCTAAACCCTCCATGTGTAGGATATCTATTATGAGAAATTCCAATATTTCCTTTAAGGAGATGAAGGTTTTCTTTATTAAAAACTTCTTTCGCAAGCCCCAAGCCTTTTTCTTTATGCATTCGTTTATCATAGGTCATTATTCCTGCGGCATCTTGACCGCGATGCTGCAAATGAATAATACTATCATAAAGTTCAGAAGCAACAGGGTCTTGAGAAAACATTCCAGCTATTCCACACACTATATCATCTCAACTAATTTTGAGGACAAGCCAACATAAGACTCAGGCGTGAGAGACAAAAGAATCTCTTTATCTTCTATGGGAACTGAAAGACTTGATACGAATTCTGATATGGCGCCTTGGTCAATTTTTTTACCTCGAGTAAGGAGTTTTAATTGTTCATAAGCATCCAGTTTTCCATTTTTTCGTAAAATTGTTTGTACGGCCTCAGCAAGAACTTCCCAATGTTGGTTTAGCTCAGATTTAATTTTTACCTTATTTACTGTAATTCTACTCAATCCATTTAAAATATTAATTAAGGCTAAATAAGAGTATCCTAAGGCCACGCCTTGATTGCGCAATGTAGTAGAATCAGTTAAATCTCGTTGCATTCTAGAAACAGGAAGTTTAGTAGATAAATGGATTAATATTGAACTAGAAACACCCATGTTACCTTCAGCATTTTCAAATTGAATTGGATTAATTTTATGAGGCATTGTTGAAGAACCAACTTCACCTGCGACTTTTTTTTGTATTAAAACATTTCGAGATATATAAGACCACATGTCACGACAAAGGTCTGTTAGTATTGAATTAACTCTAATAATTTGATGAAAGCTTTCTGCAATAGAATCGTGAGGCTCTATTTGAGTTGTTATCGTGTTTGGGCTTAAACCGACAGCTTTAATAAACTTTGAAGCAAATCTTATCCAGTTAACATTTGGGTATGCAGCTATTTGAGCAGACCACGTTCCTGTTGCACCTCCAAATTTGCCTAAAAGTTTGTGAGTTTTTATTTGATCAACTTGTCGATTTAATCGTGCAGCAAAAACAGCAAGTTCTTTTCCAAAAGTTGTTGGAGTTGCTGGTTGTCCATGTGTGAGTGAAAGCATTGAAATATTTTTGTTTATCTTTGCTAGATTTTTGATTTTTTTTTGAATTTGGACAAGAGACGGAAGATAGACATCTTTAATGCCCTCTTTCCACATAAGTGAGTATGATAGGTTATTTACGTCTTCTGATGTAAGCGCAAAATGGACCCATGGTTGATATTTCTTTGCTAGATTGCTTTGTAAAAAATATTCAACTGACTTCACATCATGTTTTGTTTTCATCTCTATATTTTTGATTTTTTTTGCATCTGCGTCAGTGAAGTTTTTATATAATTTTCTTAAATTATTTTTTTGATTTTTAGAAAAAGGTGATAGTTCTTTTATACCCTTTTCTTTACCAAGAAAAATTAAGTACTCTACTTCAATCAGCAGACGATATCGCATAAGCGCTTTTTCAGAAAAATACGTAGAAAGCTCTTTCAGACTATTTCCATATCGACCATCAAGTGGAGAAATTGAATTTATTTGATGACTAGACACCAAAAATTCTTTTCACCGCTAGAGCACAATTTCCGGGGTCAACAACTGTAAGTACGGGAGTATTACTTGGCATTTGCAAGGTTGAATGAATGTTCACAAGCATATCTGCCTTATCTGAAAAAGGAGGACAGCCAAGCGTTGGGAAGGTTGAGTTTGCAGCTACAAATCCAGACAATGCATTTGATCTACCAGCAATTGTAATATAAATAATATTCTTACTCTCTTCATTTGCTTTTAAAATTTCTAAAACTTTCAACGGTTGTTTGTGGGCTGACGCAGCATGCTGCTCCCAGATAATATTGTATTCGTCAAGTTTGTCGGTTATTTTTTTTGCGTGTGGCTCATCTGAAGTTGAGCCCATTATAATAACAGTTTTCATAAAATAGTCCTTAAGTTTTCGTTTATTCTTTCGTTTACTGATTTTCCGGCTTCTGGAAATGGAAATAATTGGCCAGTAATTGTCTCATATAAATAAATATACCTGCTAGAGAGTTCAACGATCAATTCTTCTGGTGCTTCTGGCAGAGATTCATCATTATATGGGTCACAATTATCTACAAACCATAATCTTAAAAATTCTTTGTCAATATTTTGTGGTTCTTGGTTTGAAGCCATTCGTTCATTATATGTTTCCGCTATCCAATACCTGCTTGAATCTGGTGTATGAATTTCATCAATCAATATAATGTTTCCCGCTTCATCTTTTCCCATTTCGTATTTTGTATCAACTAAGATCATACCATTTTCTGCGGCTGTTTTTTGTCCAAATTCAAATAGTTCTAGTGCTTTTTTACTACAATAATCCCAGTCATCTTCTGTCATCCAACCTTCGCTAACAATTTCACTTGGGGCAATTGGGCGATCATGATCTTTTTCTTTTGTCGTTGGGGTTAACATGTTTTCAGTAAGCTTTTGATTTTTTACCAGACCCTCTGTTAAAAGATTGCCGCAATATTCTCTATCACCATTATTATAAACGGTCCAAAGAGAAGTGCTTGTGCTACCCGTTATATAACCTCGAACCACAAACTCTATGGGAAAGACATCGCAATTTTTTGCAAGAGTTAAGTTAGGGTCTGGTATATTAATAACTTGATTAGGTATTATATTTTTTGTTTTATCAAACCACCATGCACTTGTAAGGTTTAGAACCTGTCCTTTAAAAGGAATAGAGGCCAAAACTCTGTCAAAAGCACTTTGTCTATCTGTTGTAATTAAAACAATTTTATCTCCTAGTTCATATTGGTCGCGCACTTTTCCTGTACGTTTATTACCATGCTCTAGGGTTGTTTCGGTTAAGGTATTATTTAATTCTGCTCTAATTCGGTCTTTATATTTTTCAACTGATTTCATAGCATTCATAGGTTAAGGGGTTATAAAGGATGTGAGTCTCTAAAATTTGATTTATAATACTTTCAAAATTACCGCTGTTTATAGTCAGATTCCAGATTACTCCACGTTTTATATTAGAAATTTCATTTATTTCAAATTTTTCTTTAAGCGATTCTAGTTTTGATCGACCTAGAACATCATCTTTTTGTCGAACAAGGAACGATTTAGTTTTTTTTGTTTTTAAAGTTTTGGAAATAAACTCTTTATTAGAATTATAGAGCTCTCCACTAATCTCAATTTTTTTCATTACAGAATCTGAATAATTGCTACTCTCAATTTCCCAATGGGTTTGTCGAGTTAAAGAGATGTCATGGCCTAAGTGAACAAGCGCATTTCGAACAGAAACTGCATCATTATCTGTAATTATCATATCGATAATCCATTCTTGAGAATCTTTAGCTGAAGAATAATGATTAATTTTATTCTTTGGCGGTTCATGTTCTAACTTATGAGAAGTAATAGGATTATTATTTTCAATAAAATCTTTCATAGATGAAAAGATTAAATCACCATTGCTGGTTCGTTCGGGGTGTGGCATCATTGCCATTACGTTACCAGCTGGATTACAAACGGCAGCTAAATTGTAGACAGAACCATTTGGATTAATCGGGAACTCATCAACAATATTTCCTTCTTCATCACAATAGCGATATACAGTCTGCTGGTTACTAATCATTTTTTCTAATAACTCATGTGGAATAATAAAACGACCTTCTCCATGTGCAAGTGGAATGTTAATGCTTTCTTTTGGCTTAAGACTTCTTGTGAAGGCACACCTTTCTGGTGGAACAGTAATTTTAAGATTAGCCCAAGTGTTGTAATAACCAACGCCTATAACGTGATTTTTTTTAACTCTCTTATTATCTGTAAGAGCAACGCCAACGCGAGAATTTTCCAAGCCAGGAACAAGGCCGCTTTCAACAAGAATTTGAGCGCCATTACAAATACCAAGCACCGGCTTTCCAGCCTTAGCTTCAATTTTTATTTGTTTTATAATAGGATCTAAAGCCGCAATAACACCAGCGCGAGACCTATCTTCATATGAAAAGCCCCCCACAATTATAAACCCATCAAAGTTTGATAATTCTTGAAGTGGTTGATTCCATAAAAAAGCAACAGGGTGAAGACCAACGCGATGGCAAGCCATAAAAGTTTCTCGCTCTGTATTTGAGCCAGGAAATTGAATAATAGCAATTTTATTTGATGATGACATTTTTATCTCCATTGACAACGGACCCGATTAAGAAAACGGAAGATAAACTCTTAAGTGCTTTTTCAATATCAGGGATATCATCATGTTCTGCAATAAAAACCATCCCAATGCCCATATTAAAAGAACGAAACATTTCAGTCTCTTCAACATTCCCAATTGATTGCATCAAATCAAAAACGGGCAACGAAGGCCAGGCCTCTTTATTAATTTCAACACCAAGGCCTTTTGGTAAGATTCTTGGAATATTTTCTAATAAACCACCGCCTGTAATATGAACGATCCCCTTTAGATCAATACCCGCATTTAAAGTTTCTAATACATGTTTTGTATAATTTATATGTGGCATAAGAAGGGTGTTTCCAACAGAGGCCTCTAATTCTTTTGGATGGTCACTAACATCATAGCCACCAATCTCGAAAAACAACTTTCTTGCAAAAGAATATCCGTTTGTATGTAATCCATTTGAAGGAAGGCCTAGTAAAACATTTCCACGACGAATCTTTTCACCTGTGATGATTTTATCTTTTTCTACTATTCCTGTTATTATCCCGACTAAGTCATGTTCCCCGGGCAAATAAGTATCAGGCATTTCTGCAGTTTCACCACCAACGAGAGAAACACCAGTTTCTATACAGGCTTTAACCATTCCAGAGACGATTTCTTTAATAATCTTAGGGTTCAACTTGTCATTTGCAATGTAGTCTAGGAAAGTCAGTGGTTTTGCTCCCATAACTAAGATATCATTTGCTGCAGCACTTAATAGGTCGATCCCAATAGTATCAAATTTTTTCATTTTTCTTGCGATAATTGTTTTAGTTCCAACACCATCAATACTTTGAACCAGAACTGGATTATCATATTCATTTAAAAGAGGTTTTAAATCATAAAGAGAACCAAAAGAACCCAGGCCAGTAAGGACATTAGAGGTGAAAGTTGAAGAAACACTGTTTTTGATCAAGTCAACAGCTTCATTACCTGCATTAATATCTACACCAGCTGATTTATAGTCAAATTTTTTCATTTCATTACAATTTATTTCTAAGACCATTAAGCCACTTATCTTTTGCCTCTTCAACAGAAATATTCACCGCGGTATTTATTTTAATTTTATTTCCACCAGTAGTTCCAATCTTGAACACTTTCAAATTAAAATTAGAAAAAATATTATGCAACTTTTCAAAACTATCCATTGATACTTCTAATATAAATCCACCCGTTTCCGAGAATAATATTTTATCATCTGAAAGATCACTGCTAAAAGCTACTTCACATCCAATGTTGTTTTCAAAGGTCATTTCAGAAACAGTTAAAGCTAAACCACCATCTGAAATATCATGACAAGATAATACCAACTTTCTTTCAATGGAATCAGTTAAAGCAAAAATTTGGTTTTTAACATCGTTCAAATTTGGTTTTGGTATGTTTTTTCCTAACTCACCATAAAGATTATAATAAGCGGAGCCCCCGCATTCGTTTTTTCGCTCACCTACCATAATAATTAATGAATTAGTTTTTTTAAAACTCATAGTAATTGCTTTGTTAACATCTTTTAAAAGCCCCAAGCAACTAATTATTGGACTCGGTGGAATTGCGCCGTTTTTGGATTCATTATAAAAACTCACATTCCCTGCAATAATTGGCGTTGGGTCTGATGGACTATGCTTTAGAGTTATTGTATTACAAGCATCTATGATTCCACGCACACTTTCAACAAACTCACTCATTTGTGAAGGGTTTTCTGGATTACCAAAACAAAGACAATCTGATAAAGCATGAGGCGTGGCGCCAACAGCTGCTACATTCCTCATTGCTTCTACGGTTGCATTAACCCCGCACCAATAAGGGTCAATAAGTCCATATAGAGGGTTATGATCTGTTGAAAGCGCAATGCCAGTATTTCTAATTTCTTCTGGGTAATCTTTGGAGTTAAATGGCGCAAGAACACCAGCGTCTGCGGAACCAGTTTCTACCATAATTCTACCTTGAACTTGTTTATCATATTGTTCGTAGATGGGTTCTCTACTTGAAATATTTTCATGGGAGAGCAAATCAATTAAAACGGAATTATAATTATCTAATATGGGAAGATTTGGTTCTTTATGTTCTTTTTTTTCTGGTTTTGCCGGACGATCATACAAAAACCCTTTTGTAATCTCTGAGGCGGGTGCATTTACAATTTCTTCATCTCCATTATACACAATATATTGACCATCCTCTCTAATACGGCCAATTACTGAGGCCTGTGCGCCCTTGCTTACAGCAGGCAAGTCAAACTCATAATTATAATGATCAAGAATCATGGGTGTTACTTTAGGTGAACAAACCCACATAAATCGTTCTTGAGTTTCACTACATAAATAAACAGAGGGGTGTAAGTTTTTCATGCCAATATGAATTTTATCCATCCAGACTTCAGATCCATATCCAGATGTTTCTGCTAACTCAACACTTGCACAGGCAACACCACCTGCACCAAGGTCTTTGAAACCAACTTCATTAATTAAGTTAGCATTTTGCAGTTTTTTAAATAATGCATATGAAGATTTTAAAAGGTGTCGTTCTAAGAAAGCATTTGGTTCTTGAACTGCACCCTTATTTTGTTCTTTTTTTTCTTCTTCTAGTTCCAAAGAAGCAAAACTTGCACCACCAAAACCACTATTATCTGTAGGCTTTCCGATTAAAATTAAATCATAGCCATCTGCATTTTTAGGAGCATAAGAATGAATGATGTGATCTTCTCTGACAATTCCAAGCGTTACTAAAGTAACCAAACAGTTTTCATTATAACCATCTTGGTAATAAACATCCCCACCAACATTTGGAATACCAAGCGGATTACCATATCCAGCAACCCCAGAGACGACACCATCATGAATCCATTGCGTTTTATTTTTACTTATTTCTCCAAAACGAAAAGAATCTGTTACTGCAATAACTTCTGCGCCCATACACAAAACATCGCGAACGTTTCCACCAACGCCAGTTGCAGCCCCTTCATAAGGAACAATTTGAGATGGATGATTATGAGACTCATGACTCATTACAATACACCAACGATGCCCAGAATTATCTTTTACAATAGATATAACGCCAGCATCTTCTTTTGCCCCAAGAACTACATCCGGACCTTCAGTTGTAAACTGTTTTAAATAGTTTCTACTACTTTTATAACTACAGTGTTCCGAGCCTTGGATCGAAAACAAAATAAGTTCTGCCAAAGAAGGTGCTCGATTAAGCATTTCATTTTGAATTTTAAGAGCTTCTTCAACAGTTAGGGGGATGTTTAGTTCATAAAGTTTTTTTTTGATATCTGAGTTAGAAAGACCGGAGAGATCAACAATTTCCTTTGTGAATGACATTATCTAATGATGGTCTCGTGTCTCTGAGGGCCAACGGAAATAATTTTTACAGAGCAATCAACGTTGTCTTCTATAAATTTAATATAGTTTTTTAAAGTTTGGGGTAAAGCCTGAAAGCCTTTATCCCAAATATTTTCAGGGAGAGTTTCCCAGCCAGCCAATGTTTCATAAATAGGCGTAGCATTGCGGTATTGCTCCAGGCTAGCAGGCATCTCCAGAATTGTTTTATCATCGCATTTATAAGAAGTACAAACTGGAAGTTCTTTAAAGCCATTTAAAACATCTAACTTGGTTAAAGCAATTTCAGTTAAACCATTTACCCTAACTGCCTGTCTTACTTGCACTAGGTCAAGCCAGCCAACGCGTCTTGGACGCCCAGTTGTTGTTCCAAATTCTCCTCCTTTTTCACGAAGAGACTCAGCCTCATCACCATGTATTTCAGAAGGAAGGGGACTTTCCCCAACGCGACTTAAGTAAGCTTTAACAACGCCAACTATACGATCAATTTTTCTAAAGCTAACACCGGTGCCTGTAGAAATATGACCAGCAGCAGTGTTCGAGGAGGTTGTGTATGGATATATACCATGATCAACATCTAGGCTAATTCCTTGAGCGCCTTCAAACAAAATAGACTTTCCTGCTTTATGCGCATTGTATAATTCAACGGAAGTATCCTGTATATATTTTTTAAGTTGTTCACCATATTCAAGATATGTGTTAAAAATTTCTTCGATAGATTTATTGAATGTTTGGCCAAGAGATTTAACGATTATACCAACATTAAACTCATAACCTTTTTCTAATTTTTCACGAAAGACCTCTGGTTCAAGCAGGTCTATCATACGGATTCCGTTACGAAACATTTTATCTGCATATACGGGAGCGATTCCACGGTTGGTACTTCCAGCAGCTAATTTTCCTTGATGTCCCGAAAGAACACCATCTAAAGCAATATGATATGGCATAATAACATGTGCGCGATCACTAACCATAAGTTTAGGGCTGATTCCTTTTTCCTTAACGTAAGCAATTTCATCTAATAATGCTTTAGGGTCAACAACTACACCATTGCCAATAATACTGATCGGCGTTCCATAAACAATTCCTGAGGGGATAAGATGCAATTTAAAAGTAACGTTGTCAACAATAATGGTATGCCCTGCATTATTACCACCATGAAAACGAATAACATAATCTGATTCTCCAGCAAAGAAATCAGTGATTTTTCCTTTACCTTCGTCGCCCCATTGGGCGCCAACAATTGCGGTGATTTTAGATAGGTGTGAGTTCACTTAAAAAGGGTTGCTGGCTGGCCTTTGATATGTGGATTGAAAACATTATTTACTCAATTGACCTACCAAGGTTACATCCAAGTTAACATACTGTGAAAGCAACAATTTCAGTTTTATTATTTTTTTTTACTAAAAAGGATTAGTTAAAACTAATCTATAATATCTAATAGGTTTTTGGTTTTCTCCCCAGCCATCAACTTCTTGAGCATCACCACCAGCAATAATTAAAGGGCCAAGAGCAAAGCGAAGTTCATAACCCGCAGTAACCACCATTTTTTCTTTTTCAGAATTTGAAAACCAGGCGTTACCAAAATCTGAAATCAAATTTAATGATATTGGCCCAGCTGCTTGTCTTAGCTCAGCCGTTCCAAATAATAATTTATCTCCTAATCGGTAACCAGACCAACCTCGAGGGTTATGGTTTTCAGGTACGATCCTACTTGGTGCTAAACCTTGAAGATAGATTGGTTTATCATCGGTAAGCCCAACGTATTCTTGAGCAGGTGGTTTACCAGAAACCATCATTGATTTTAAACGAAAATAGGCAACCAAAGAACCATCTTTGTTTATAGGTATATTAGCAAACAGGTCGCTTTCAAATCTTGTAAAACTAAAGTCCCCAAATAAATTTTTGTTTGCATAGTCAATCAAGCCACTTATGCCAAACCCATCTTTTGGGGCAATAGTATTTATTTTATGAGGTCTCCGATTTAACCATTGGTATCCAATCGTAATAAAAGCATCATTTCCTGATTCAGGTATTGGAAGATCAACAAAGCTAGATTTGTCTAGCGGTATTAATTCACCTGTCTCTTTATCTGTTTTTTTACCAACCGTTACACTATGATTTACAATTGTAGCGCCGGCATAAAATAAATGATTGGAAGATGGATACTCGCCAAAATTAATTGGATTATTAATTGTAAAAGAGGCTCCATTTTTTGAATCAATCAACCAAGCTTTTTGATAGCGCCGAAAAGCAAAATCAAAATTACGAGAAATACTTATGCTCCACATTGGATTAATATAGCCAAGCTGAACCCCACTTTTATTCATATCGGCAGGGACTAAATACCCCGTCATCTCAAACATGTTTTTCCCTAAGGCATCTGTAAAAGCAGTAGCGAAAACTGGAAGCGTTGGTATTGGTAGAAAAATGGTAGCTAAAGGCCTCATATGTTTTGAGAATTTATATTTTTCAGCTTTAGAAATATCAGGAATCATTTCTGGCTCCTCATTAACAAAGCTTACATCTGGACCTGCATTAAGCCATGAAGTATAATTATCTCTCAATGTTAAAGGGCTTGTGTCTGGAGATCTAAACGAGTCAACTTTTATTAGCCGAACACTATCAATATCTCCCAACGAAGTTGCAAGCAAAACGGAATCTTTTGGCATCCATTGATGGCTCCAAATACCATCGCCCGCATCTGTGTTAGCTGTAATTTTTTTAGTATTCAAATTGATAGTATATATATTAGGGACACCATTTGCATTTGATGTATACGAAATTGATTCGCCATTTGGGTGCCAAACGGGCATAATATCTGCCATAGAATCTTCTGTAATACGAGTTAAGGCTTTTGACTCTAAATCAATAGTATATATATCCATATTGCCATTTTCAGGATTCATTGCAAAAGCAATTTTAGCACGATCTGGAGATATTGCTAGATATGCAATCTGTGTATTACTTGTAAATCCAGTAAGGTTCGTAACCTCCTGCCCACCAAGATCACTTATAAAAATATTTGAAACACTATTGTAGTGAGAAACATAAGCTAATTTATTTGAATCAGTCCAAGTGGGATAGGTAGCGCGTTTAGATTTTGTTAGCCAAGAATGTTTATCTAATAATTTATCATAAATTTTTATATCATTTACTTGTGATTGATTTTTTCCAAAATGATATTTTGCATAAGCTAATTTATTACCATCAAATGACCAAGACATGCTTCTATGAAATTGACCGTAATCAACTTCATTTTTTTCCCAAAGAACCTTTTCTTTATATTTTTTCTTAATAGCTAAAGAGTCTTTTTTTGTTTTCTTCTTTTTTTCTTTAAGCTTAAAAATTCTTTTTTCCCATTTTTCAAATCGCTTTTTTTCTAGACTAGTATCTCGATTTGTAATTATTAGAGAAACGTCTCTTCGACCGTCATCTAGTCTTCCCAAGACGGCAATTTGGGTACTGTCCTCATAAAACATGAAAGACTGTATCTTTTTAAAAGGTAGTGTTACAACATCGCCTATTTCTTTATAGGTTTCTTTTTGAGACCTATAACCATAATAATAAGTATTCATATGCCTTCGCCAATCTTCATTGAATTGGCTAACGCTAATCCCAGTCGCTTTTTTAAAACCGGCGCTAAAATTGAAAATATTAAATGAGTTACGATATTCTAGTGTCTGTACAATTGTAGAGTCGCCGAATCGATCAGCCCAGTAAAGCATTTTAGAAAAACCATCATGGTGCGGATCCATGGTATCCATTTTATTTATTAAAACATGTGCTTTGTGTGAAAGATCTGCTCTATAGGGGCGCCAACTTTCAGTTTCATATTCTGCCGTTCCTTCTACAACCCAGCCTGGAAGCCCAGAAAGAAGTTGCCCCATTGGCTCTGGCAACCATGATTTAGCTTTATGTAAAAGCACAATATGTTGAAGCTCATGAGCTAAAACTTGCTCAAGCCATTTTCCTTTTTCTAGCCAAATAGCTGCATCATTTTGATCAACCCATATAAAAGTTTGATAAGTCCACATTGCAAAACCATTCATAATCTCATCTTCAGTTGTAAAAATAATATCTATTTTAGGAATAGTATCTACTTCCATTTGGGCAAGCAATGTTGGGTAGTAATGTTCGGCAAGAACAGCACCCTCTTTAGCAATTTCTTCAATGCCTTGATGGTAGTGAACATTAAAATATTTTGTTGAAATGGTTTGCCATCTTAATTCAGGATGGGCGCGCCCAGAAAACATTGCTGTATTTTGGGCGCTACCAATTGTAAAAAGGGTAAGAATTAAAAAAGGAAGTTTTTTCATAATAATATTCCAGTTTTTTCTATTCATTTTATTTTTCTTATTTGGTTTTTCTATGAGGAATGTATCTAATAATATATTTTGATAGAGGGCGAAGTTGGCATATATCGAATTATAGTACAAACAAAAAACTCCGATTAAACTCTATAACTTTCCGATTAGGTTATGAGACTGACCTAAATCCATAAAAAGCCATTAAATAGAAGGTTTTGGTCCAAATTGATTTTCATTCTCATCACTTTTTTTACAAAGAAAAATGATAAGAATAACAACTAAAGGTGTAACACACATTAAACACCACCAGCCACTTCTATTTATATCATGTAACCTTCGTGAGATTACTGCTAGAGATGGAAGAATAGTCAAAGGCCTGTATATGACAGTTAGCAATCCAACTTCATCATAAAGATTTGCTAATGGTATATATTCAGAGAAAGGCAATGTTTTAAGATTAATAAAATTGAACCCTAAAACTCTATCAACCGCAATTATAATAACATAAAATATTGCCCAATATAATATAAAATACCAAAACTCGGTTCTACTGGCTCTTCCTTTAAAAAGAGTATAGTTTTTTATACATTTAATGTACCATTTCATTATTTAAATCTACCCATCATCCCATAAACAAAAACCCCCGCTTAGAATCAACAAAGCTCCAATCAGGTTATAAGCCTCTTTGATCTTCTTCTTTTTTAAATTGGCTGAACGGATCATTTATTTGTTCTACGATTATTAGTTTTTATCTTTCTCAAGAGGTTAAGAATTTTTTTTACTAATGCAGTAATTTTAGTTACATCTTTATTAATAGAATCTTTTTCAAATTGACTTATCTTACCTTTAAATTGGTTCCAAGATGCCTTAATTGTAATTACATTCGATTTAATGGAATCTTTTTCGAATTGGCTTATCATAGGAGATTTATACCAATCTTTTAATTCATCTATTAGTCCAGAAATTTGAAAATTAATTTTTTCTGCCTGAGAAGAGTTTTTCCATATTTCTTTTAGTTCTTGCCAGCCTTCTTTTTGTTCTTTTTCAAACATTTTATTTCACTTTAGTTTATGGGTTATACAGTCAAATAACATTTTTCTTATTCGCTTCATTTTTACAGCTATATGGTTTTCGGTCAAACCAGTAATTGTAGCTATTTCTTTATAAGACAGCTCCTCCAGGTACAAAATGATAATAGACTTATTACTTTCACTCAATGAAGAAATACAATCGCGGAGGGCTTGATATTTTTCCCGCTGACTTTTGTTCTGCGTGCTTTCTGCAGGTAGAAATTGAATGGATTCTAATCGAACCATTTTGCTGTTATTCTTTTCAAGCTTCATTTTTGAACGAGAGCAAACGTTTAGAGCGATTTTATAAACCCATGTACTAATGTTGGATTTACCCTTGAAAGTTGAAAATGATTTCCAAATCTGGTACACTACCTCTTGAAAAAGGTCTTGTGGCTCTAATGGGGAAACGGCATATATCCTACAAATTCTATAGATTCTATTCTTGTTGTCTTCAAGTATCTGTATAAAAGTTAATTTTGCTTTATTTTCCATTTAATGTTTTTTCTTCCCTCTATTAATATTAGTTACAAAAGCCAAAGAAATATGACAAGAAATATGATTTTTATTTATTCAATGGAGCATCTGTTAAATTTAGAGGGGGGCTATTTGAGCCCGGGTGTTTCATTTAGCTTTTTTCTTTGAAAACTCCAAAGACGCCAATAAGAATTAATGATGAACCAATCAATGTCCAAATCGTAATTGATTCATTTAAGAATAAAAAGCCAAGCATAACAGCCACAATAGGATTAACGAAGGCATAAGTAAACACTATTTTAGCCGGTAATAGCTTTAGGGCTTTTATAAAAGAAGTAAAGGCAATTACAGAACCAAAGATTATTAAATATGCCCAAGCCAACCAGCTTGTAAAACTAGGAGACATATCTGACTCAGATAAAAGAAAAGAAGCTATAAAAAGAACTAATCCTCCAAATATTTGTTGATAGGCTGAGCTAACCTCTGGCGATATTTTTAATCCTTTCCTCTTCTGATAAATTGACCCAGCGCCCCAGCTCAGACCAGCAAAAATTAACAAAAAAGTGCTCGAAAAATCAGTTGCGTCATTTGTACTAATTGCGGGCCAATTCAAAACAGTAATACCTAAAATACTTATAAATAAAGAACCAAAAAGAAAGAAGCTTGGCTGTTTTTTATCAAGAATGGATTCTATGATAGCTACCCATATAGGCGTACACGCAATAATCAAGGCAGCATATCCAGAGTTAACGCTTGTTTCGGCAATTGCAACTAAACCATTGCCACCAAACCAAAGAGCAGCTCCCGATATAAATAAAACTAAAAATTCATCACGGGTTATTTTAAGAGAATCTTTATAAAAAATTTTTGCTAAACTCATTAATATTATACTTCCACAAAAAACACGAGTTGCAGACATAATCATTGGTGGGAAACCGGATCCTTCATGTACAGCAATTCTAATAGCTAAATAAGTACTTCCCCATAAAACATAAACAATACCTAAATGAATTAATCCAGATACGCTTAGCTTATTCAATAGGTGTCCGTTTTATTTTTTCTAATATAAAAACGATAGTTAGATTTATAATTAGACCCCAAACACCAGCATGAATCCCCCAAGGTTTTGCAGGAATATCTACTCCTAGCTTATTTGCAACCATAGTTCCCACAGCAAATAAAGTGCCAAATGTCATTCCCCAAAGAATTGAGCTTGATTTTATTTTTTTATAATATAGTCCTAAAAATATTGCAGGGGAAATTTGTATCAAAAGTTCAAGTTTAATTTCTAATAATCGCCAGATTGTTTGTGGTAAAATAATTGCTAGATAAACGGAAAATGCCATAATAGTCCAAGAAATTATTTTTCCTATACGTGTTAACTCTGCTTGGCTTTTTGTTGGTTTAAGTCGCTTATAAAAGTCTTTTGTTATAATTGAAGACATCGACAATAGAGCAGAGTCTACAGTAGACATAATTGCTGCAATCGTTGCTGAGAGGAAAAGAACCATCATTCCAGTGCCAATGGCTCCTCTTTGACTAAGATCTTTTAAAACCAATAACGTTGCGCCCTCGCTTCCTTGCCGATCAAGACCTGGAAATAAAGCTAATGCAGTTAAACCAACTACAACCATAAATAGAGTAGTGATGATTGGCATGAACGCCATGATCTGTATTGACTTTTTTAAAGTACTTTCACTTTTTGCTGAGTAGATTCGTTGAATAGCATGAGGGTAAATAGAGATTCCAAAAAAACCAAGACAGATAGTGCTAAGCCAATTAAGCTTCTGAGTCAAGTTAGGTGGAATAAATTTTTGAGGGTCGCTTATTTGAATAGCATTATAAATAAATTCAAAACCACCATATTCAATTTGTATCGTGATAAAAATAGTTATTACTCCAAACATTAGTATGATACCCTGCAATGAATCAGTCCAAGCAACACTACGCATACCACCCATCGTTTCATAAATAACCATAACAAGCGATAGAGCAATTACGCCATAAGCAAAAGGAATAACTCCGCCAGTAACGGATACAACTATATAACCAATTGCTTTCAAATTTGTTAATATATAATTGGCTAATGCCATGAGGCATAATGATGCAGCAAAAAGAGTAAGCTTAGTATTTTTAAAACGAAAATGGATATAATCTGCAGGTGTAATAAAATTATATTTTTTAGATAAACGATATAGTTTCGGTGCGTAAACGATGAAAGCTCCAACCGCAGAAGATAAAAGCGTAACTAAAACAAGAGCTTGATAACCCTCACGATATGCACGACCAGCAAAACCGACCAATGTGTTTCCGCTATATTGTGTTGCATATAAAGTTAGAAAAAGAACCAGCAATCCCATTCCTCTTCCAGCTAAATAAAAATCAGATAAAGAGTCTTCTTTTCGAGCTCTCTTTCCTAGCCACCCAATTAAAATTAAAGATAAGATGTAAATACATAAAAAAGTGATTCCACCAGGCCCTAGTAAAGCAGTTTCATTATTCATTATCGGGGGTTTTCCAAACTTTTTGAATAATAAAAGCTAATAATAAAGAATAGACTATTGCTGCTATCATTGCATATAATCCCCAGTCAGGAAGATTGAACCATTTATTAGAACCTCCATTAAACCACCAGGGGACAGTTAGGAAGAGCACAAGCCAAGATATAATCAAGCTTTTTTTAATACTCATAGATTTTTATGAAAAATGAATTCGGGGACAACTTTTTTTTGAGATAAAATAGGGCTTGGAATATTATTCAGATATTGTTCAAAAAATTCTAAAGTGAGTTGATTGACCAATGAAACGACTCGCCTTCTATCGTTTGTACCGACCTCTAGAAAATAACCAACAAAAGGTGAAAACAATGGAGCATCTGTATAATCGAGGTGTCTCGAGTTTTTAATAGTAACCCAATAGCTAGGCCCCTTATTGTTGTTCGTAAAAAGTGGAATAAGTTCCATATTTTGAGGATAATCTGAATCATTCCAATTTGGCCTACCCATATATAAAAAAGGTTGACGAACACCTTCAGTTAAAACATATTTTGGAACAGGATTAAGCCAACTATCTAAAACACAAGTTGCCTTGATGCGACTATCCAAATAAGATGAAAGCATACTTGTTCCACCGCCGAAAGAATGGCCAGCAATGCCAATTCGGGCTAGGTCGAGATACCCGCTCAATGGATGTTTTATCTTTCCAGATTGAATTTTTTCTAATTGATCGATTATAAACGAGATGTCTTTTGATCTTGTGTCAATTTGCTTGCTACGAATATTAATACTATCCGGATGTCCTGTTATTTCAGAACGATAATCCGCTAAGCTGCCATCAGAAAAAATCGTCAAGTTTGCATCATAGCTATGATTTAAAGCTGCGACAACGTAGCCATTATTTGCAAGTTTTTCTGCAAGGGCTGTATGTATTTGTCGCATCCCAGTAATTCCATGTGATATAATTATTACTGGAAAAGGAGCCGTTTTCTTATCTGGATCAATTTCTAAAAAACTATTAGTCTTTGTGAGACTTATATGCTTCACCAAAAAAGGGGGAAATTTGCCTGCCGCACCCAAAGTTTCAGCTCTTAGGTCTAATCGATCAAGATAAGGGGTTCGCTTGTTTTTTTTATTTTTTATACCAGGATACCAAAACTGCACCATGAGTTGGCGTTTATCATCTGAATTTTCAGGTGTAAACCACTCTGCTCTTTTAGGATCAACCCAATGATGAGTCAAAGAGCCAATATCGTGTGGACCAGTTAATTTTGGAAGCTTTATTACAGGAACTGATATTGGTATAATTATAGATAAAATCAATAATGATAGCAGAGCAATTTTAGTTAAAAAACTGTTTTTTTTATGACCGATAATAAGAAGAGTCAAAGCTGTGGCATAGGCAGGAATCATTTGCCAGCGGCTATGTTCTAAAAAGAAATGTAATACGAACAGGGCAAATGTTATTTTTAAAAGGGTATTGTTTTGAAATCTCTTTTCTTGGGACAAAGATTGAAAGACTACTAAAATTAGTAGTAGTAAAAACAGTCCTTCTAATGGTCGCATAAACTTATTAAAGTATTATTTTAACGTTGGTTGGCGCTTAACTTTTTCAGGATCAATAGGTTCTGACATACCCATATGAAAAGCTAAAAACCACATTACAAAAATACCATATACTAAAAACATAAGTTGCCACACCCAAATAGAAGGTAGACCAAACGGTACCCATAAAGATGGTGTATTAGGATTTGAGAAAAGATCATTCCCAATAGTAGCAAAAGGACCAAAACCAACTAAAAACCAAAACAAAGTAAGTGCCCATGCGAGTTTTACTTTCTTTTTTCGTTCTTTTGTGAGGCCGACCACTTTTTGTAGTAATTGATGTTTTTTATCCTTGTTCTCTTTTTCACTTTGAGATTCGACCGAAAACTTTGAGACGAAGAAGGTTGTTAATAAATTAAAGAAAATACCCCAACCGGCACTGTGAATTGTTAATGGGTACGCACCCCAAGGTACTCCAAACCAAGCAGAAGTTTTATCTGTTAGCGTAACTGCAATTAATCCAACAATTAGACCAGAAACAACACCCTTAGTTGTGAAACCTTTGTAGTAACAGATGCCTATTAAAGCTGGATACATTTGAAATCCATAGGCAACAGCAAGGCCGCCTAACATAACTATTGCTTGACTTGAATTTGCTGCAACAACTAGTGCAGCGCCGGCGACAAGAACAACAAAAAGGCGACCAATATTTTTTTGTTTATTATCAGTTGCTTCAGGTGATATATATCGAGCATATATATCGCGAGTAACCATTGCACTAAAAGTAGACATGTAACCAGAGCCAGTACTTTGCATTGCCGCTAATGCACAAACGGCTAATAGTCCAACTAGCCATGGGGCCGCGGTAGAAAGCAGATTAATTAACTCAGGAATCAGGTTGGTATCTGTAATATTTTTTAGTACACCGTTTTGAACGAGAATGTGACCACCTAAACCTTGAAAAATTGTAAATGTAAATAATATTATTCCTACTATTAAGGATGATGCAACAACCTGTTGCCAACGAAAAGCTTGAGGGGTTTTATTTGCAAAAGCCCACATGGAAAAAGCTGGAGAGGATTGTATGCCCATTAAAGCAAACATATATGTCATACACATTATCCCTGTCCACGCACCACCAGCGGCTTTTGAACCGGCTGAAACCATTTGAATACTACCAGGAATAGCTACCTTCATCGAATAGCCGTCCGGGGTCAGGTTTTGTCCTGATGAAATATCATTCATTACTATGTTTGCGAAGCCGGTAGTAAAACCACTCCATCCACCTGAATAATGAAGAGCTATGCCACCAAGGATTGCAATTCCAACTGCTAAAAGAACTGCTTGTGCACAGTCAACATAGGCAACAGATTTTAATCCTCCAGAGGCTACGTAGATAACGACGACAGTAGTTAAGGCAAACATCCCAAGGTTCACACTAATGAGACCATCGGAAAGAACATTAAATAAACTTCCAGAGGCTTTTAATTGAACGCCCAGGTAAGGAACGCTAAATAAAAATGCAACCAAGACAGTTAAAAGTCTCATTGCATTTCCACCATAATAATCACTATACATTTCACCAGGAGTAACATAGTTATAAGCTTTTCCAAGGACCCATTGTCGCCTAAGAAAAAGAACGCCGGTAAAAGGAATGGTTAAGGCATAAAAAGAAGCAAAGGCATAAGGCAATCCATCCGTAAATATTTTTCCAGGATGCCCTACAAATGTCCAGCCACTAAAACTAGTTGCTGTTGCAGCTAGAACAAAGACCCAAACTCCAATAGATCTACCGGCAAGAAAATAGTCAGTAGAGGTTTTAGCTTCTCGGGCGCCTTTAAATCCCCAAAATAAACAATAAGCCCAATAAAGACCTACAAAGGCAATTAGCCAAATAAATTTTTCTTCCATATTTTATAATTTTCCTGGTAATTATATTGGTAAGTATAACCTATTGAATGAAAAAATAGAAGATAGAATTAGTTTTTTAAAAAAACGGTAGTCGAGTCAAGTTGACCATCATTATCAGCTGGGTATATGCCCAATATTTTACACATCATTTCATATAGATGAACATTGCTAATTCCAGGCCCAACGAGGTTTTTTTTGAAAGCGGGTCCATGAGCTAAGAAGATACCTCGCATTGAAACATATTTTGGATCATATCCATGTGTTGCTCCATTAAATCGTTGAGCATGATCATCATCTATAAAATAATCATTTGTTGATATTGACCAGTGTTCTTTTGCTGCAAGAATAAGAGGCTGAATTCTTCGATGATTATTATAATGAAGTCTTTCTGGAACTTCACCTTTCTTATAAATTTCCATTGCTGAATTAGAATTTTTTAAAATATTATAAATTGAGTCAAGATCACCAAGTGGTTGAATTGCAGCGACTGGTGTTCCATCTATAATCTTTATTAGATCCATATCAATTAAATTATCTAAGAAGATCATAGAATCAGGTGAAGTTTTTGCCATTCCATGATCTGAAACGAGGACAATATTCACTTTTTCAAATAAACCTCTAGTTTTTAATCCAAATATTAATCTGCCAATCGTTCTATCCATTTCACCAATAGCTTGGAGTATTTCATCAGAATCTGGGCCATATTGGTGCCCATAATCATCTGTATGACTAAAATATGTAGAAATAAATTTTGGTCTTTTTTCTGCAGGGTAATCAACCCATTCTAAAATTTGATCTATTCTATCATCATGAGATATAGAGCCATCATAAACAAAATACTCAGTTGGCCTAACACCCATTATTTCTGCTTCTGAAGCGGGCCAAAACATGGTCATTGCTCGTTTGCCTTGCTTTTCTGCTGTAACCCAAATTGGCTCTGCCTCATACCATTTACCATCAAGGACGGGCTTGCTTCCTTCTCCGATATAATAATATTCATCAAAAAGATCATCATAGAAACGGTTAGCTACAATACCGTGATTTTCTGGATACCGACCGGTTACAATAGTAATATGGTTTGGGAAAGTTTTTGTTGGGAAAGAAGGTATTAGAGCTTCTGATCTTGATCCACCAAATATTAATTCATCAAAATTAGGCGTTTCAGTTTTATCAAAATAATCCCACCTAAAGCCATCCATTGATATTAGAATAAGGGGTTGTTCAGTGCTTGGTGTAGGGTTGTTTTTACAGGCATTAAAAAATAAAAAGACGGTTATTAATAAAAAATAAAAACGATAAAAATCAAATTGAAGATTAAATACTTTTTTCATAAACAGATGTTAATTTAGGCAATAGTTATGGCATTCAAAAAACTAGACTTCAAAAAATTTTCTCAACAAGAGATGCTTGAGCGTTCGAAATCATTCCTTAGTGAGATATCATCACGAAGAACTGTCCGTGAGTTCTCAAATAAAATATTTCCTATTGATATAATTGAAAACTGTATTAAATCAGCAGGTACCGCACCATCAGGGGCAAACAAACAACCTTGGTCTTTTACAATTATTGAAGATAAAAAAGTAAAAGCTAAAATTAGGATAGCAGCAGAAAAAGAAGAAAAAGAGTTTTATGGACGCAGAGCTACAAAAGAATGGCTTGAAGATTTAAATCAATTTGGCACTAATTGGGAGAAACCTTTTTTGGAGACAGCCCCATACCTTATTATTGTTTTTAAACAAATATATGATGTTAATGAAACAGGAAGTCAGCGTAAAAACTATTATGTTAATGAATCGGTTGGTATTGCTTCAGGTTTTTTATTAGCAGCTCTGCATAATGCAGGTCTTGCAACTTTAACGCACACTCCTAGCCCCATGAACTTTCTTGGTAAAATATTAAATCGTCCAGAAAATGAAAAAGCATATTTATTAATACCGGTAGGGTACCCTTCAGAGAAGGCGAAGGTTCCAAATATAAAGAAAAAACCATTTAGTGAAATTTCTAAAAAAATATAGCCAGGTTTTTTCAGTTTTTATTCTAGGTATTGCGATAGTTTCAGAAACTTCTTTTTCACAAAAGTCAAATTTTATTTTATATGAACAGAATATTTTAGGGTCAGATAATAAGATTAAAATGGTTCCTGTCAATGGCGGTGAATTCACTTTGGGAAGCCTTAAAACTGAAAGAGGTAGGAACAAAGATGAAGGGCCCGCTTACAATGTGTTTGTTGATGATTTTTGGATGGCAGAGATAGAAGTTACTTGGGATCTATATGAATTATTTTTAAATCGAAAATCAGATCATGCTAAAGGTAAAAAAGGAAGTATAGCGATGGATATTGATGCAGTATCTGGAGCAACTCAGCCTTATGTTAATTACAATAAAAATGGATATCCGGTCATTAATATAACTCAGTATGCAGCATCGCAGTTTACCAAATGGCTTACAGCAAAAACTGGAAATTACTATCGACTGCCAACTGAAGCAGAGTGGGAATATGCCTGTAGGGGCGGAAATCAGAAAGTCTACTCTTTTGGAAATAAATCAAAAAATATAAATGATTATGCATGGTTTAAAAAAAATAGCGAGGGGCAAATCAAGGAGGGTCGCCAGAAGAGACCTAATGCATTTGGCCTTTATGATATGCATGGTAATGTAGCAGAATGGGCGCTGGACAGTTATAGCCCAGAAAGCTATATTGCTTGGGTAAAGGGAGCCAATAATCCTGTAAAAAAGAATAAAGGATTGTACCCCAGAGTTGTTCGAGGTGGTTCTTATAAGGATAATAAAGATAAACTAAGATCTGCTTCGAGAGGATATTCAACACGAGTTTGGAAGCAAAGAGACCCTCAAATACCAAAAAGTCTATGGTGGCACACAGATGCTACCCATATAGGTTTTCGGATTGTTCGTCCTCGAAAGGAACCTAACAAAGAAGAGCTCAATAAGATGTGGGTTCGTCCAAAAAAGGAATATTAAAGCAATATGAAAAATAAAAAACAAAAATTAAATCGTAGAAGCTTCATGGGGCACTCAGCAAAAATTGCAGCAGCAGGTTTTATGTTTAATAAGCTTCCGGCCAGCTCAAAAAAACTTTTTGCATTTGAAGGTGAAATTAAAATAGCAGTTGTTGGTTGTGGTGGTCGTGGAACTGGCGCAGTTTCACAGGCCATAGAAGCAGATAAAGATGTCCGGTTAGTTGCTATGGCTGATGCTTTTAAGGATCAAGCGGATGAGTGTTTAAACTCTTTAAATGAAAAATATCCTAAAAGTGAACAAATAAACATAACGGAAGAAACAATTTTTACTGGATTTGATGCATACAAAAAGGCCATCGATCTGGCGGATGTTGTTATTTTAACTACACCTCCAGCTTTTAGACCAATTCATTTTGAGTATGCAATTAATCAAAATAAACATGTTTTTATGGAAAAGCCTGTAGCAACAGATGTTTCTGGGATTAAAAAAATTCTTAAATCTGGTAAAAAGGCAAAAGAGAAACAGCTTAATGTTGTTGTTGGCTTACAAAGACACTATCAACAGAATTATAAAACCATAAAATCACTAATTGATAGAGGTAAAATTGGCGATATTGTTTCTGGTCAAGTCTATTGGAATAGTGGTGGAGTTTGGGTCCGTCCAAGGGAAAAAGGGCAAACAGAATTAGAATATCAAATGCGAAACTGGTATTACTTTAATTGGCTTTGCGGTGACCATATTGTTGAACAACATATTCATAATATTGATGTTGCAAATTGGTTTATTGGATCAACACCATTATCAGCCCAAGGTATGGGTGGCAGAGAAGTTCGCAAAGGTAAGGATCATGGGCAGATTTTTGATCATCATTTTGTCGAGTTTACGTATCCTGAAGGTCAAGTTATTTCAAGTCAATGTAGACATCAAAAAGGATGTATGAATCGTGTTGAAGAAGTTTTCCAAGGTTCTCGCGGTAGCCTTACTGTTAATAGTAGTAACTATGGAGTGATAAAAAATAAACGCAAGAAAGTAGTTTATAATCATAGTGGAGAAAAGGATATAAATCCTTATCAACAAGAACACAATGAACTTTTTGCTGCGATAAAATCTGGTGAGTATAAATTAGATGATACAGCAAAAGGAGCAGAGGCTACAATGACAGCAATCCTAGGAAGAATGGCAACCTATTCTGGAAAAGTTATTGAATGGGATGAAGCGATGGAAATGGATCACACCTTAGTTCCAGAACTTCATTCTTTTAATGACACGGCACCAGTTTTACCAAATCAAAAAGGTGAGTACCCCATCCCAATTCCTGGCATAACAACTTATAGGTAAATTATGAAAAGACGATCTTTTATTAAAAAAGGAGCTTTGTTAACATCAGCTCCGTTTATAACAACAGGCCTTTTTGCAAGAGCATTAGCAAGTAAAAAGATTGCTGAGCGGCCATTTAAATTAAACTATGCGCCTCACTTTGGAATGTTTAAACACAATGCAGGTGAAGACCTTCTTGATCAGATCCAGTTTATGCACGATCAGGGCTTTCGCTCTCTTGAAGACAATGGAATGAAGGGTCGCTCAACAAAGACTCAAACTGAAATTGCAAATAAAATGACAAAATTAAACATGGACATGGGAGTGTTTGTTGGACATAAAATTTATTGGAGAGAGCCAAACTTAACAAGTGGTGATAAAGGTCTTCAAGATGAATTTGTTAATAATATTAAAGACTCCATTGATGTAGCAAAAAGAGTAAATGCAACATGGATGACGGTTGTTCCTGGTCATGTAGACTTAAAAAAAGAAATGGCATATCAAACAGTTAATGTTGTTGAAGCGCTTCGAAGAGCGTCTGAACTTTTAGAGCCTCACGGTTTAGTAATGGTGCTAGAACCATTAAACTGGTGGAGTAATCATGCCGGACAATTTTTAACAGAAATTCCACAAACGTATGAAATTTGCAGAGCGGTTAATAGTCCTTCTTGTAAAATATTGTTTGATATCTATCATCAGCAAATTTCGGAAGGCAATCTTATCCCTAATATTGATAAATCTTGGAAAGAGATTGCTTATTTTCAGATTGGTGATAATCCCGGACGGAAAGAGCCAACGACCGGAGAAATAAACTATTTAAATATTTTTAGACATATATATGATAAAGGTTTCAAGGGAATTTTAGGAATGGAACATGGTAATTCACAGAAAGGAAAATCTGGCGAATTAGAGGTTATTAAAGCGTATCGTAAAGTTGATAATTATTAGGAGGACATTATGAGAAAAGGAATATTAATATTAACAATACTGAGTCTATTGCTTGGGCAATCAAGACATATGCCTGCAGACACTACAGTAGTAACAAAGCACAAAACTACAATAAGAGGTAAAAAGGTAGACTATAGAGCAACAACAGGAACGCAGCCTGTTTGGAATGATGATGGCAATCCTATTGCCGCTGTTCACTATACTTATTATGAGCGGACAGATATTAAGAAAGACCCTTCGCGACCCATTATGATTTCATTTAATGGTGGACCGGGCTCTGGTTCAGTTTGGATGCATTTAGCTTATACGGGACCTATGATTTTAAATGTTGACGAAGAAGGTTTCCCTATTCAACCTTATGGTGTAAAAAGTAATCCGCACTCTATTTTGGATGTTGCTGATATTGTTTTTGTTAATCCAGTTAATACAGGCTTCTCACGTATTTTAGATAAAGAGACAAAAAAAGAAACATTTTTTGGCGTAAATGCGGATATTGCTTATTTAGCAGAATGGATAAATACATTTATTCAAAGAGTTAATCGCTGGGAGTCGCCAAAATATCTTATTGGTGAAAGCTATGGGACAACCCGCGTTTCTGGATTGGCAGCTGCTTTGCAAGGACGTCAATGGATGTATATAAATGGTGTAATTTTAGTTTCCCCAACTGAGCTTGGGATTGATTCAGGTAGCGGTAGAAGAGCTGGGCCACTCGGCGCGGCACTAAGGCTTCCTTATTTTACAGCTGCAGCCTGGTACCATAATAAACTTCCAAGTGATCTTCAAAGAAAAGACCTTTTAGATGTACTTGATGAAGCAGAAGATTATGCTATTAATGAACTTATAGCTGTTATAGCAAAAGGTGGATTTGTTAATGAGAGAGAGCGTAAAAATGCAGCAGCTACAATGGCCAGATACTCAGGAATATCAGAAGAATCAATTTTATCCTATAATCTAGATGTGCCAACTTCATTTTATTGGAAAGAATTATTAAGAGAAGAAGGCTATACAGTAGGAAGGCTAGACTCTAGATATAAAGGATTAGATAAAACAAAAGGTGGCGTTAGACCAGACTTTAATTCTGAGCTTACGTCATGGTTGCATTCTTTTACACCTGCTATAAATTATTATTATAAAAACATTCTTAAGTTTGAAACAGATGTCAAATACAATATGTTTGGTCCCGTCCGCCCATGGGATAATAAAAACAATAATACTGGCGAAAACTTACGCCAAGCAATGGCTCAAAATCCCTACCTACATACTATGATTCAGTCAGGTTACTATGATGGTGCTACAAAATATTTTGATGCTAAATATACTATGTGGAGAATGGACCCTAGTGGTCGAATGAAAGACAGATTAAGTTTTAAAGGTTATCGTAGTGGACACATGATGTATCTTCGTAGTGAGGATTTAAAACTTTCAAATGATGACATAAGATCGTTCATTCTAAAGTCAACGCCGAAGAAAGGTGCTCCCGCAAAATATTAACATAGATTATGTATAAAAAAATATTTGCTTTATGTGGGATAATTTTGACTTTATCAGCATGTTCGTCCTCCTATGGACCTCTAAACTCTATGGGAGGATATCAAGAAAAAGAAATCGGTAAAGATATGATAGAAGTAAAGTTTTATGGTAACCAACATACTTCTAAAGAAAAAGTCTCACAATTTTTACTATATCGCTGTGCTGAAATTACTGAAAAATCTGGATTCGATTTTTTTGTGGTATTAAAAGATCAAAGCTATGAGCAACAATTAACAAATAGCCCCACGATAGATCAACCATTTAAAACAGTAGAATCAAAATCTGTAGGTGTTCGAACTGTTGTGTCACCAGACCTTACCATGGACACCACTTCCAAAAACAGTGTTGGTGTATATGTTATTGGAATGTTCAAAGAGGGCTCTAAAGATTATTCACAGTTTAGGAAGAGCCATATTAAAGCAAAAAAAATTTTAAAAGAGTATAAGAACTATATTAAATAAGCAACGAACGTAATAATTAGAGCTAAACCGCTTCCTTTTAAAGTTATAATCATTGATTTACTTCGTTGAGTTTTTAAAAAGTCTGAATCTCTTTCTCTTTGATTTTTTTGTCCCATATTTTTAATCCCAAAAAATGCATTCACAATACACGTTTTGTCTAATGCTTCTAATAATGCAATAGTCATAACAACAGCTGGGAAAAATATAAATAGTCGATATAGACCAATATCATTTATAATAATATAGATAAAAGATAGAACAGTTATTGCGAGACTAACATAGCCAGTCATCCATCTCTTACGAACTTCTTTTCCACCAATATTTGGGCAACTTTCCATTTTATTTACACTCTCCTTTTGTCCATTCAGTCAACCCTGAGTTTTCAGCAAAACAAGAGTTGTCATATGTTTTATTATCGCAACCACAAACAGGGTCATAAATTTCTATACAGGCTTTATTTGAGATTTTATTTTGATCAATGCACCCCTCTGAATTTTTATCTTCACAGCTTAACAAAGAAATAGCCGTTAGTATAAATACAATATTTTTCATTAATGAAATTAAGAATTAAAAAAGCGAGACTGGTCTATTTTTTCAGGTATTGGACTATTAAGGATTTGGCCAGTCAGGAGGAATTTGAAATGGTTCTATTTCATTTCCGCTTGAACCTTGATTGCTAAATAAACTAGTTATAAGTAACAATCCCACTATCGCTGATAGTATTAGTTTTTTGTTACTTTTTTTCTTTACTGGTTTAGTAAATTTATCCTTTGGAGGATCTATCTCTAAAGTTTTCCATATATTCATTTTAAATAAAAGTATCATTTCATCTGTGGCTGTAGTTTTAATAGAAAAATTAGAAGTCCTAACCTTTACCATTTTAAAATCATTCTCTTTAGAAATAATAAAATAAGAGAAAGCACCTTTATATTTATTCTTTTTCTTTTCTAATGACCAAAGTAAAAAATTTTCAACCTTTATTTGATTGCTTAAAAAAGAAAGACAATCTTCATCTGAACAGCCCGTGTATTTAGCGGAGTCAAGCTTAGCTTTTTCAACAGGACTGATACCATTCATTAAACTAAGCTCTTGAATGGCAAAGTTATTAAGCGCTTCAGATTCAAATTTGCTGAGTCCAATAACACCTTCATTAATTACGACAAATTTTTTGTTATCTTGGGCTAAAGAAAAATTAACAAAGGATAGATACGTTAGTAAAAATATAAAATATGTGTAATTTTTTTTAAACAAGCTAGACATCATTTCAATAAAACCATCTTTTTGGTTTTTGTAAAATCAGGGGTAGAAAGCTGATAAAAGTATATACCTGCTGCGGCTTTATAACCTGAGACATCTTGTCCTCTCCAAGCTATTTTATACTTACCCGGTAGATGGTGTTTACTGGTTAAAGTATTGATTTCTCTTCCCATTATATCATAGATGGTAATTCGAACAAGCCCTTGCTTCGCAATATCATAAGTAATATTTGTTATTGGGTTAAAGGGGTTTGGATAATTTTGATTTAATGCAAATTCTGTTGGTATAGAAATTTGATATTCACTTACTTTATCTTTAATATAATTAGGAGGACCAGCAATAATTATAAGTTCAACTTTTTTGACTAAACTTTTAATAAAGATTGATGAACCATCAATCGAAAATATTTTATTGTCATTTTTATTTATTAAGACAGCTCTCCATTTGTTTGGTAATTGCCCATAAAATATTGGAATAATTTCAGTTTTTATTGATTGATTCTTTAGCTTGAGAAGAGCATCCCAAGTCTGACCTTCACTCAAACTTTTATAATTTCTTGTTAATTCATAAGCATCATTGTTTTTATAAGAAATCGTGGTGCGAGAAGTAATGTCTGGTGGTTCTGGATGGTCGAACGTATCTTTTTCATTTGAAGCCGATGAGGCAATTCCAAAAATATTATTTTTATCTGTATGATTTTTAGATTTCACCATTAAGTCTATTGACCAGCTATTTGGTGGGTAAGCTTTTATTCGATCAGAGGGAGTCCCTGCATCATTTTGTAAATTATTGAAGTTTAATTTTATTGATACGTCATTTTCAGAATTATTATAAACTGCATATGATTTGAACGGATACCATCGTCTTGGAAAGTCATCAGCCCAACCGGACTCTTGGCTTATATATTCATATGGGCCAATTAATTTATTTTGGTCCAGTAGAACTTTAATTGGGAAGGTATATGGTGAAGAAACTAACGACCACCCAGGTTTAATTTTATATTCAAAGCTATCTAATTCAACACTTGAACCGCTCCCTAAAAATAAATGCGCTGGAAGTTTTTCACGATGTTTAAACCAATAGCCAACTCCTGGTTTTATTTTAATAGGGTCTAGCCACTCTTGACCGCTCCAACCCCAAAGCTTCCAAATTTCGTCATAATTTTCTTGGTCAAAATTTGATAGAATTAAAACAGAGTCAATTGTTGAAGTCTTTAGGTTCCCAGGAAAAGAAATTAACCTCCAATTATTTTGAGCAATTCCTTCGGGATATCCGGAATATTCAATTTCTGTTGAAACATTCAATTGTTCAAATAAAACCATAATTTGTTTATGGCCAAATTCTTGAACGACGTTCATATCATCTATTAATTGAATTCTATAATAAAAACCATTTGCAGAAATATCTTTTCCTGGAATTACTCCTGTATATGTTGCCTTTCCTGATAATTTTAAAGAATTGTCAATACTATTGGTGGAGCCTTTATCCATTACAATTGAGGTAACGGTTTCATCACCACCTTTTGAATAAAGAATATTGATTTCTTTTGCATTAAAATCATCAGTTACAGATAATGAAATGGGAAAATCAATTCCAGCGGGAACTTGAGATCCGGGGTCAGTTATTGATACATACTTATCCAATGACTCTATCGTAACTAAGACAGTATCAGGTGTTGTTGGAGCACCACCATCAGAGACATTTAACATAAATCTAAGAATCGTTTCCTCTGAAACAATAGGCGCTAAAAATGTTGCTTTTGATTTAAAAATATCAAGAATCTTTATATCCTTTGGGCCAACCCAAGAAAACAATAAAGAGTCTCCATCAGCATCAATTGAACTTGAACCATCTAATTCTACAATTGAGCCAGATAAGACTGTTTTGTCAAGTCCTGCATTCGCAACAGGTGAAATGTTATCAGAAACGTTTATATTTACAGTGTCTAGTTTTGACCAAATATCACTATCTGAAACACGGAGAAAGATTGTGATCAATGAGTCTTCCAATACTGCTGGTGTTATAAAATTTGGATTTGACTTCGTTTCATTATTTAGATTTAAATCGTTGCTTGAAATCCAATCATAAGTTAAAACTTGTCCGTCCGGGTCCAAACTTTTACCCCCATTAAGAAAGACTTCTTGTCCTTCTTTGCTATTAAAATCTTCACCTGCATTGGCGATAGGAACGCGGTTGTTATTTACTGAGATTGATATAGTATCTCTTGATGTTTTTGATCCATCATTAACTGATAATTCAAGAATAAAGACTTCACCATTGCCAACAACAAAAGGGGTGTTGATATCAACTTTAGGTTCACTAGGGCTCGACTCAATCTCTATATTTTTTGGTAAAATATTTTGTAATATTTTGCCGGAGGACCCAATCATATACCCTGATAATACCTTCCACAAGTAAGAAAGATTTTCTCCTTCGGGGTCATAAGACTTTGAACCATCCAGCTGAAGAGATCGGCCTTCAATAACAATAGTATCGGGACCAGCGATTGCAATAGGAGGAAAATTATCAACAATGGATATAGCCACAATATCTTTTGATGACTTTTCAATATCTTGAACTTCTAAGGTAAAAGTAATGACGGAGTCTGTTCCATAATCGGGGACAATAAATGAAATAGAATCATCTAAGCTCGGACCTAATAAAGAGATGTTAGAAGAACTTTCCCAAGAGAAAGACTGTAAAAATGCCCCGTCCGGATCATAAGAAGCACTACCATCAAGCATGACAATTGAATCTGGCTTTACCAATTGATCGAGGCCTGCAATTGCGATAGGGGGCAAGTTTGAAACAATAAATAATTCTAAGGTATCAATAGCAGACTTTTCAAAATAATCTGAAACTTGAAGTGTAATAAATACAGAGGTATCGACCATCCAGTTTGGTGCTGTAAATGTTGGTTTAGCAATAAGCGAATCAGAGAGAACAATGTTTGAAGGTGTTGACCAGTTAAAAGAAAGAGTATCTTTCTCAAAATCATAAGATTTTGATCCGTCTAATTGGCCTTCGGTATTTAATAAAACATAGTGTTCTGAACCAGCTTTTGCTACGGGTGGCATATTGTTAATAACGGTGACCATAGTTGTATCAAAATCTTCTTTATACCCATCGTTAACTTTAAGCTGAAATTTATAATCAGATTGAGCATCAGAAATTTTTGGTGCTATAAAATAGCTTAGCGCATTATTCTCATTTTCCAATGATAGATTTGATAATGATGTCCAAGTATGATTTAAGGGACGGCTATCCGGATCATATGAAAAATAAGCATCTAACTCTGCTTTTTTCCCTTCTCTTAATGTAAAATCTGTATTCGCATTAGCAATTGGTGGCGTATTATTTTTTATAAAGATAATTAAAGTATCAAAGGACCCAAATTTTCCATCCCAAGCTCCAAATCTTATTTGATAGGTTGTATCTGCTTCAATGTTTGGCGTAATAAAAGAGGAGGTATTACTAACGGTATCTGATAATGAAATCTGCTTTGGGAAAAACCAAAAATATTCAATATCATCACCTTCTTTATCTACAGTTTTACTGCCATCTAAGTATACAGTATCTCCTTCTAAAACATGTGAAGGGAAAACCATATTAACTTCAGGAGCAGTGTTGTTAGATACAATAATTGGAATAGTATCTGAAAAAGAGGTGAGCTCATAATCATTAACCGCTAAACTAATTTTAACCGTACCATTTATTAAAGAAGAAGGAATTGTAAAGGTCGGGTTTTGATCCGTAGCAGACGAAAAAGCAATATCGTTTGGATTTGACCATAGATATTCTATGTTATCTTCCTCAGGATCATAAGAGTCAGACCCATCAAGGGCAATAGAGGAGGAAGGGAAAACATAATTAACTCTAGCATTAGGATCCGTCATGCTTAATATGGCCGTTGTTGATAATGAAAGGTCTGCTTTTGCAATAGAAATTGGCGCCAGGTTATTTGCAATAAAGATTGAAACTGTATCTGAAGAAAATTTCAACTTTGAATTAGTGACAGTTAGCACAGCTGTCAAGACAGTGTCTTTATCAAAAAGCGGTGCGGTGAACGTTATCAAAGGAACCTTCGACGAGTCTAATGTAATTAAGGGGTCAGCGCTCCAATCAAAAGAAAGAACATCATTTGTTGATGACCAGGACTTATTCCCATTTAGGATTGTAGACCTTCCTTCTCTTACGTATATATCTTCTCCTGCAATTGCAACGGGAGGCATATTGTCATTGATTGCAACAAATTCATGAGGGTTTAATACATCGCCAAAAGACTCACTTGGTATAAAATCTAATATATCTGTAACTATTAAAACGGTATCCATTACCTCGCCATCATAAGCTTTAAAAGTTATTTCACCGTCTCCAGCATTACCATAGACCTGAATAAAATGAAAAGTTCGCCCCTCAATTATTTGTGTTACGGAAACACCTCTTATTGAAGAACCGTGGAAGGCTGCAACCACATTTTTTGTCGACATGACCTCTCTAGTATTAATTTTCAGAATACTAGTAAAGGTCATAAAATGTTCGTATTCAGATGAGTTAACTTTCCATGAGGATGGGGCTTGAGCCAAGGCAAAGGTTGAATAGAATAAAATAGATAAAAGTATGGATCGTTTCATCAGGGTATATCTAATAAGGTAAATTTAATTTTGGTTGAAATACTATTTCAATAGCACCATTTTCTTGCTCTGTACGAACGAACCTGAATTCATTAGAACAAAATAAACACCTGAAGGAATACGGGCACCATTTTCATTGCGAGCGTTCCAAACAATATTTCTGTAGCCGGCTTCCATAAATTGATTATTGACAAGAGTGCGAACCTCTTTCCCTAAAATATTATATATTTTAAGTGAAACGATTGCATCTTCAGGTACACCAAACCCAATACTCGTAATTGGATTGAAGGGGTTAGGATAGTTTTGATCTAAGACATAAGTATCAGGGACATATCCCTTATCACCTCGATTTAGGGGCTCTAATTTTAGAACCCAAGGTTCGGTAATATTTCCAATAAGATCATTGATACTAAAAGAAATTTGATCAGAGGCTTTATAAATGATATTATTATCGGAGTCCCAAAATTTTAGTTCAATAGATTCACCACTTATATCATCACTATATAAAGTCATAAAAACACGATAAATATCCATTGATTCAATGAACTCTGGTTTTGCATAGCCGCGAATTTCGTTATCTTTCATCGCAACAATAACATCGTTTGGATTGTTAATTCCCCATTGTTCTTTATTTTCAACGAGGGCAATAATATTCATTGAGTGTTGAAATTTTTGCCATTCAATCGTATCCCAAGGAGCATCATAATGTTGAATTTTGACTTTGCCAAGCTTTGCACTTTCACCTGCTGTTATATATGGATAGGTTAATGTATCTGGATTTTCTAGCTGTAGTTTGTATCCTTCTCCCGGATAGAGACGTTTTAAATTCCCAACCCAACCTACATCATTAACATATTGAGCAAACTCTGTTTGACTTTTTATTATATCATTTTCAGTTGGAGTTAAGGTTTCTAAGCCACTAGCGATATCAATATTAAAATTTGGTAAATAAGATACCCAATTCCAACCCTGATTCAATTCGATAGGAATCGTATCTGCACCAACTCTTACGCCTACAAAGTTGATAGAGTCCTTTTCTG
>Ga0209335_10000411_pt1 | contig 51031 bp, 49 predicted proteins | sample COG_09_FD_184753 | JGI IMG/M metagenome (GOLD analysis project Ga0209335, IMG submission 184753) | Pelagic Microbial community sample from North Sea - COGITO 998_met_09 (SPAdes) (version 2) | ecosystem: Environmental > Aquatic > Marine > Neritic zone/Coastal water | place: Helgoland, sampling...
TGGTACTTCAAAAGAGACTGAAACATGTGACTGTGCCGCCAAATTATAAATTTCACTAGGTTTAATTTTTTTTATCAAACTTGAAACTGAAATTGCATCAGTGACATCACCATAGTGTAAAAAAAAATTTCTTTTTTTTACAAAAGGGTCTTGATAAATATGATCAATTCTACTTGTGTTTAAAGAGGAAGATCTTCTTTTTATTCCGTGTACTAAATAACCTTTTTTAATTAGAAATTCTGATAGATATGAACCGTCTTGACCGGTGACACCAAATATTAATGCAATTTTTTTTTTCATTTATTATTTTCAATTATATGTATGATTCACTGATAACATAAGTCCATAATTTTACCAAGGAATTAAGTTCATATTAAAATTATTTTTATTAAAATTCAGTATTAAATTAACTTCAGTCATCTCGATATTCTTTTGTTATGTTTAAAAAAAAATGCTTTGAAATAAATAATAGTATATATGAAAACATTTAACAAAATAAGAGCTACTTGTATTTCTGTATTTCTAATAAAATTTACTGAAATCGAAAAAATTATAATGTGATAAAAGTTTATAATTTGCGCTGCTGCTAGATTTGCAAAAAAACTTTTTGTTTTATATCTTTTTTTAATCATAAAAAAAATTAATTGGTGAAAGTGATTGGTATCTGGTGACATGGGCGATCTTTTTAAAAGCCTTTTACGAATTATTGAGAATAAATTTTCATAACAAGGATACCAAACCAGTAATATTATAAAAAAGGGAGAAATATTCAAATTTGAATTGTATATTTCTATTAAAAAAACTGCAAAACTAAAACCTAATAAATATGAACCAGAGTCACCTAAATATATTTTGTTTTTCATGTTTAAAAAAAACATGCAAGTCAAAATCAAAACTAGATATTCTGTTGGAAGGTATTTTAAATCTAGGTTTTGATAATGGGTTAGGTAATACAGAATAATACTAATTAAAAGATAATAGCCAATGTTTAATGTGTTTAGTCCATCAATAAAATTTGATCCATTCAACAATATCAAAATACAAAAAGTAACAAAAAAATAGTTAATCATACTATTAGTTATAAACTGATCTAGAATAATAACTCTTGTTTCATTTAATTTTATATCCATAAAAATAACAAAAATGAGTATTAAAAAAGTTTGTAATAAAAAACGAGTTGTTGCTGATTTTATAAATTGTAAATCTGAAAAAAACCCTAATATTAAAATAATAAAAGTAGCCAAGAAAAATATTGAAATATCTTGACTGAAAAAGAAAAGGTAGGCAAAAAAGATAAAAATTCCTCCAGTTAATGGTACCTTTGAGTTTGAGGTAAATTTTTGGTGTACATCTCCTGTCATACTTATAAGGAAATTTTTTGTAATCAAATATTTATTAATTACTAAAATTAATAATATTAAGATGAAAATATAAAAATACATGATGCTACTGTTTTAAAATATAATTTATTGAAAGTTTTATTAAACAAAATAATGATTTAATTCTGCTGTACTTTAGATAAATTCTATAAACTCTGTATCCATCTAATAATTTTTGAAAAATGGATGATGAAAGTGAATTCTTACTTTTTCTCCAACTACTAAGAATTTCATCTAAAGCAACCATTTTAACACCATCTTTTGCTAAAATTAGCCATAAAACATAATCTTCCTTTGTTTTAATTTCTGCAAATCTATATTCTTTATTTAAAAAGATATTTTTTGAAACTAAAACTGTTGAAAGCCCTATATTACAAGAGTTAAGTAATTTGTTAAAGTCTATCTCGAATTCTACTTTTCTAATTCCTTTGACAATATTATTTTCATCAATGATTTCATAGGAAGTATAACTAAAGTCTAGATTATAATTTTTCATATGTTTTATTTGTTTTTCTAATTTTGTGTTTTTCCATAAATCATCGCAGTCACAAAAAGCAATAAATTCTCCATTAGAAATTTCAATTGCTCGATTTCTTGATTTTCCAACACCTAAATTTTTTTCGTTACTTAAAATTTGAATTCGTTTATCAAGTTTAGAGATCTCTTTAAGAAAAAATATACTTTCCTCTGTAACTTCATCATCAATAAGTATTATTTCAAATTTTTGATATGATTGATTTAATATTGAGCTTATAGAATCTTTTAGATAATCCTTTTTTTTATAATAAGGCATTATAATGCTAATCAGGGACATTATTGTACAACCTTATAATAATATATTAATGAAAATAGAAAAAAAGAAGTGTGGTATAAATATACAAATTTTAAACTTATTGTCTCATTTAAAAATGTCTGCTTTAAATAATTTGATTTTACAAGACAAAAGAAAAAGAAATAATATAAAGGGTCTAAATATTTTTGAAAAAAACTAAATAATGGAAAACATAAAATAAGTATAATTAGTAAGGTATAATTTTCAAATCGATTTTCTTTAAATAAGTAATCAATTACAATTAATCCAATAAAAGCAATGAGTGATAAAAAAAGACTTTTGTCTAAATTGAACACTTCAGAAATTTTTATAAATATTCCTCCACCTCTTGTAGAAAAATTTATCATGTTTGGGAAATAGAATTTATCTATTAAATAGATAATCAGAAAAATCAAAAATATTAATAAAATATTTTTATATTTTTTTTTATAGAAATCAAAAATTAAAAAACTATCCTTTAAAATAAAAGGAAAAAGATAAAATAAAAAAATTGAAACTATTATAAGAGCATTAGTATAGTAATTTAAAGTCCCAAAAGTTGATATTGCACCAAAAAAGTTAAATTGAGTAGCAATATAAAATAGATAATAAAAAGCAGGTATTGATAAAAAAAATGAAAATATTAAGATTTTAAAAAAATCTTTTAGAGTTAAATTTCTATAAAAATAAATTAAATAATAAATTGAGAATATACAATAATAATATCTAATATAGCTACACAATATTAAAAAAGTAAAACATAAATAGTAATTTATGATTTTATCTTTATTGAAATTAATTTTAAGAAAAAATAGAACTGATAACGAAAAAAAAATTAAACTTAAATTATCACCCAACAACCAAATAGCTGATGATCTAAAATATGGTGATAAAAAAAATAATAATGAAAAAAAAAATAGATAATCTGTTTTAATCTCATATTTTGTCTTAATAATTAAAAAAAAAATATATGGAATAGAACAACTTAAAAGTAGATATAAAATTTTTACAACTAAAATATTTTGTGTAATTTTTAAAAAAAAACCAGTTATCAAATAAAATACTGGTGAATGTATTAATGTGAAAGATTGACCAATAAATAACTGAAAACCATTTTTAAAATTTATACTAAAGTTCTCAATAAAAGGTATTAAGTAAGTATGATCTATTTTTGCCCCTCCACTCGAATTTTCATCAAATAAAAGTCCAAGAAACAAAGAGGTACAACAGATAAAATAAATGGTTATTTTTTTAATATTATTCATAAGTTGAATTTATATATTTTTATCTTTATCTATTCTTAATTTTTAAGTATCAAATTAGATATGATTTACATCAAAATTATGACTAGTTTAATGGGGGATATTATAATTATAATTAAATAAAATGACTAATAAACACAACGTTTTAATTGCACTTGCAGCTTATAAAGAAGCTGAAAATTTGGAAAATTTAATTGATAAAATTAAATTGTTTGCACCTCATTCTACAATACTAGTAATTAATGATAACTCAAATGATGAAACTAAAAAAATAATAGATAAAATAAATTATAAAAATTTAGTCTATCTAGAAAGACCATATAAATTAGGTTTAGGGACCGCACATAAACTATCAATGTTTTATGCAATAAAATTTAATTATGATTTTTTACTTACTATGGATGCAGATACATCACATGACCCATGTCATATCCCTGATTTATTAGAGAAAGCTACAACTGATAGTTTTGTGATAGGTTCTAGATTTTGTGAAGGTGGAAAAAGTGATTATACAGGCACTAGAAAAATTATTTCAATTTTAGGAAATTTTGTTGCTAGAAATTTTCTTAATATTAAATTACTTGAAATCACAACTTATTACCGTGTCTATAGTGTAAAACTACTTAAAAAACTTCCTTATAATGAGTTAAATGCACAAGGTTATAGCCTGGGTGTTAAAATAGTTTGGTTTATGAAAAAACTTAAAGCAAATTTAATTGAGGTTCCTATACATTTTAAAGACAGAAATAAAGGACAATCAAAAATTCCAAAATTTCAGATTTTTATAAGTTCTTTTGATTTGTTTTTTCTAAAATTTAAAGATTTATTTACTAAATATTTTTTTAAAGATGAAAATGAGAATGAAACTTTTAATTTAGAATATATATGTAATAATTGTCATAATAGTTTTTTTACACTAATTAATAGAGAAAATTATAAATGTCTAATTTGCAACAATAATATCAGGTCTTCTAAAAAATAAAAAAGTTTTTTAATTTTTAATTATTATAAAATTTTTACCTAGAATTTTTACTTTCTTATATTTCGATAAACCATTTTTATTGATTACATTAATTTTGTAAATTCTATTAATTTTAAATAATAAATTATAATCAATTATAAATTTGGTACTCACAAACGGATTATATGCATATTTATTAAACTCTTTAGATAATCTTAAAACATTTCTGCTTAAAAAAACTATGGATGTAATTATTATTAAAACAATTGCTTTTTTTATAAAAAAATCTTTATTAAAATAAAAATTTCCTAAATGCATACATAAAGGAATATATAAAATTAAAGGTATCAAATGATAGCCCCCATATCTAAGTGAGGGATGATTCATAAACCACTCACAAAAACATAAAGTAATTAAAATATAAATTGGTAAATATCTTATTTTGTTTTTTAATACTATTTTTCCATTCAATTTTTTTAAATAAAATGTAAAATAAAAAATCATTAATAATACAAGCAGGCCAATTAAAAAGTCAGAAACTTTATTAAAAAAATATACTTCCAACCAATTAGACAACCAATTAAAACCTGAAATATATGTTATTTTATCTTCTATTATAAAATGTGGATTTGCTCCTGCCTTAGACCATAATTCATACCATACTCTCACACCTTCTACAGTCTCTTTTGAAGTAGACCAGTCCAAATTTTCAAAACAGGTAAATGTTAATGGAAAAATAACACAACCAGAATTAATAAAAGTGTATAAAATAATAAAAAAAATAAATAACAAACAGTAAAAAAATATTTTAGAAAATAATAGTTCAATAATTATTTTTTGTGTATTTTTATAAATCAACAAAACTAAAAAGAATGATGCATAAATTAGATAAAAAGGTTTTAATGAAATTAGTAAGCATAATAAAATTAAAAAAAGTGTAATATGAGATTTGTAATCAAAAATTTCTGAATTATTATTTACTATGATAAATAGTAAAATAATCAAACAAATTGAAATAATTAAACCAGATCTATCTGTTCCATGTTCAGCCAATCTATAAAAAAAAATATTTATAAATATAAAAAAAATCAAACTTAAAAAGTTTATAAATCTTAATTCTTTAAAAAAATTTTTATTAAAAATATTGTTTAATAAGAATAAATTAGCAAATCCTAAAAAAAAGGCAGGTGCAATATGAAATAAATAGTAATTTATTTTTGGCAAATAAAACATCGACGACAAGAAAAATAAAGATGAAGGATTTCTAAAACCATTATTTAAGGCGCCCATGCCTATTGGGTGAGGATATTCTGTAATTAATTGCGTGTATGCAAAATGATAATATGGAAAATCATCGTGTGTCTTACCTACTACTATAAAAATACTTAAAATTAAAAATACAAATAAATAGTTCTGTATTTCTTTTTTTAAATTTGAAATTTTATTATAAAAAAAAAATAATGAAATCAATCCAAAGCATATAATTATTGAATTAAACAAGAAATTATGAGAGATGAATAATGAAGAGAAATAACTTATGATGGTCAAAGAAGAAATTCCTAAAAAACCAAGAGATCCTAAATCATTTAACTTAATCTTAAGAATTTTTGTTGTTATCAACCCATAACCAATTAATGAAAATGAAATTAGATAAAAATATATGAATAACATGCTAATAATCAAATTTTATAAAAAAATGCAATAAAAGTCGTTATATAATAATCCGTACTTGGTTTAAATATTATATTCTTTTTATTCATTATATACTTTAAATAAATAAAAGCTTCTCTTCTCCTAATCCACCAAATTTTTGATAATTTTTTAATATTAGAAGTGATGCTATTTTCGTCATATGAATAAAAAGTCAATTTTTTGTTTAATAAATTATACTCATTATAAAAAAACTTTGAAAATATTGTCAATCTTGCATCTACTTCTAAATAAGAAAACTTATCTTTTTTTAGATATTTAATAAATTTTAAAAAAGAAGACCTACGCAAAGATATACAGCTTGTTGGAAAAATAGTAGGCCATATAGAGTTATCATTTTTTTTCTTTTGAAAATTAAATAAATTTTTTTTAAATTTAGGAAAATTAAAAATAAAATTATACTTTTTATTTTTTTGAAAAAAATTATTAATCTCAGTAAGTTTATTAGTTGAAAAAAGATCATCACTGTCCATTAAACAAATAATTTGACCTTTGGCTTTTTTAAAAGTTTTTAAAATCCCTATAATTTGATTTTGAGCTCCTGTTTTTTTTTTATCTTTTTTTAAACATTTAATTAATTTAATCTTTTTAAATCTATTAATAATATTTAAAGAGTTATCTGTTGAGCAATCATCATATAATATTATTTCATAATTTTTGTAATTTTGATTTAAAATACTATTTAAAGATTTATTTAAAAACTGAGACTTATTGTAATTTGTAATTAAGATTGAAATTTTATAATTTTTTTTTTTCATAAACAAAAATAAATTTAAAATATTAAATCTTCAATCTTTGCTTTTATTTTAAATCTATATAATCTTTTTAAGATATTATTATTTGCTATTAAATATGAAGGGTTTTTATTTTCTTTAATAATTATTTTTCTCTTAAATTTATTGCTTATAATTTGTGCTATTTCACTTAGTTTAGTTTTTTTACCAGAGGCAATATTTACTATTCCTTTATATTGTTTTTTAGAGAGATTTACTATAATTTTGCTTATATCATTTACAGAAATAAAGTCTCTATAATGATTTAAATTTTCCAAAATAACAGGCTCTTTAAGTTTTTTTATTTTTCTTTTTAGATCGGGTACCAAATAATCTTTTCTTTGATTGGTGTTAGTTGTACTAAATATTCTTCCAATGCAAAATTTGATATCTTTTTTTTTAAGTCTCATAATTTCCTTTTCTGCTAAATACTTAGTTTTTCCATAATAAGAGATTGGTTTTATTGTAAAATTCTCTTTAATTTTTAATTTTGTAGATGAATAAACATGTGAAGTTGAAGAAAAGAAAACCCATTTAATATTATTATCATTTTGCAGTATTGCATTAACAAGATTCTTGGTACCACAAACGTTTACTTTATGAGCTTTTTTTTTATTATCATTTACTACTTTTATTGGAACAATGGCTGCCAGATGCACAACTATATCTAACTTATTTTTTTTTATCCAATTTTCTACTAATTTCTTTTTTGTTATATCTTTCTTAAAATATATAAATTTAAAATTTTCAGTATTCTTAACTAAATTTTTTCCAATAGATCCCGTGGAACCAGTTATCCCACATGTTATTTTTTTATTCATTTTTTATTTTATTAAAAATATTTTTTCATAATTTTCTTTTTTTATTAATGTTGCTATCAGCAATGAATAATTAATCCAGTAAATTGAAGCTCCATATGTTGTAAAAAAACCTCCAGATGGTATTAATGGTACAAAGGTACAAATAATAAAAATTATAGAACTTTTAGTAAATATATCTCTTTGATTATTGTTTTTTAATACATTTACAACTATATAAAATAAATTAGAGATTATGAGAATATATCCTATTAAACCAAGTTCAGATAAAATTTCAAAGTGGACTTGATGTGGATGCATCCCTACTCCATATGCTCCTTCAATAGGACTATACTTTTTATTTGTACTTTCTAGTCGAAATTCTTTTAAACCCACACCAAATATAGGGTTTTCTTTAAAGATATTAATTGCTGTATAATAATGAGAAAAATATTTATTTTTTAAAATTTCTTCTATTTGATAATTTTTTTCAGAAATTTTTGTTCCATATGGAATATTAAAAATATGATTATAAAATTTACTTTTTAAACTAGGCATGTTTGCAATTATTATAAGACCTATAATTAGTAAGGAAAATAAGAATACTATTTTTTTAAAATAAGATATGTTTAATACAAAAAATATAAAGCCAAAATTTATCAAAATAATTCTTATAAAATTTGCTCTTTCACCAATTAACAAACTAATTATGATAAAAATTATTATAAAAATTATGTAAGATTTTTTATAATATTTGTAAATGAAGGCTAGTGTAATAGCTATAAATCCAAAATAAAATCCACCTATTTTTAATTCATCTCCTGTAAAACTAGCAAGTCTCCCAGTATAAAATAGTTGATAACCAAAAATGTTTAAAACGTTTCTTTCAGCTTCTATAGGATTGATTCCATAATTTGATTGAAAACCTAAAACATTTTTACCAAAGATAAATTCGAATATTAAATCAATACTTACAATTAAAAATATATAGACCCAATATTTAAATATTGTTTTTTTATAAAATTTATTTTCTATATTTAAATAAAAAAAGATAGCAAAACTTAGCAGAATAAATCTTATGAAACCCAAAGATCTGACTAAACTATCCGATGTATCACCAACATATAAAGAATTAAAAATTAAATATAGCCATATGATGCAAAGATAAAAAAAACTTTTCTCTTTAAATAATAAAAAGTTATTTCTTTTTTTACAATCTAAAAAAAATAAAAAAATAATTAGAATTATATTTAAATTAATAATTAAGGATCCAATCAGTAAGGAGATTGGCAAAAAAACGATTAGAAATATATTAACTTTAGTAAAACTTAATTGTTTAATTGTATCGGTATATTTCATAATTTAAAGTTATATTTTATTACTTAGATATTCTTCTAAAACCAAACTATGATTAAATAAAGTATATTTTTTAATTTTTCTTTTTATATATTTTTTTTTTTTTAAAACATTTCTTTCACTATCCTGCATAAAAAAATTTAACTTTTTACTTAATGAGGCCAAATTATCACTTTGAAATAAATAACCTCCATATTCATCATTTCCAATAATTTCCTTTGGTCCATGTGGACAATTACTTGATAAAATAGGTAAATTATTCATTGCCGCTTCTATCAAAACAAAACCAGGGTCTTCCCACAAAGAAGTTAAGATGAATAACTTGCTATTAGCCATATATTTATAAATATTTTTTTTGTATCCTAAAAAAATAATTTTGTTTTCTAATTCATAATTTTTAACTTTAGTTTTTAGATTTTTTTCAAGTTCACCATCACCAAAAATAAAAATTTGATATTTTTTCATGAAATTTTCATTTTTTTTGTAAGCATCTATTATTAACTTAAAATTTTTTTGTTTTGTCAATCTACCAACTAAAATTATATTATTTTTTTTAAATCTTGGATCTAATTCTTTATCTTTTTTAAAAGATATAAATTTTTTAATATTAATAATTGGGTCATGTAATAGATAAATTTTTTTTGAAGAGAATATGTTTTTCTTTATTAGATCCAGTCTTGTTTCATCAGTTGGACAAAATACTTTGTCAATTTTTTTTGATATTAATTTCCAAATAAAAATTCTAAAAATATTGAGTTTTGGTTTGCCTGATATTCTTAGAATTAATTTTGTTTTAAATCTGAATAAAAAAAATAATGTCATTGGTAAGGATACCAATAAATGAATTACTAAGAATTCTGGTTTTTTTTCAGTTAATAACTTTTTTAATGGAAAAAAACTTTTAAAAAAAATAATCCAGTAAGATAGGCGACTATTAATAAATCCATATTTGGGAATCTTATTCACAACATTGTTTTTAAAATCTAAAAATCTTATAGATTTTTCATCTTCTTTTTTTGATTCCCACTCCCCTACTGCGTTAATAATGGATATTCTATATTTTTTTGAAAACTTATTTACTGCAATCGCTGAATTATACATAGCATTAACAGTGGCTATACTATCATCAATAAATGGACCCCAATAAAAAATTTCTTTTTTCATATTTAATCAAAAAGGAAAGTTAAAATTTTATACTATAAAAAATTTTTTCATACTTTTTTGCACTATATTTTTTGTCAAATCTTTTAAGGTTTTTATATGCCTTACTAGCTTTATCATTCAGTATTTTAGGATTCTTAAGAAAATTTAAAATTTTAAGATATAAGTCGTTTGATTTATTTTGATTATAAATATCTCCCAATTTTCCATTTAATAAAATTTCATTAATGCCGCCTCCACTTTGTGAACAGATTACAGGTACTGAATTGCTAAGTGCTTCAATTACTACATTGGGGAATCCTTCAAAAAATGATGTATTTATTAATAAATCACTTTTTTTCAAATAAATAGCTGTATTTTTTTTAAAGCCCAATACTTTAATATTACCTTTTAAATTACTTTTTTTTATCTTAGATATTATTCTATTTTTTAGCGGACCCTCTCCTAAGATTTTTAAATTATATTTTTTTTTATCAATTTTTTTAAAGACATCAATTAATGACTCCACTCCTTTTTCCTTTGCTATTCTACCAATCCATATAATATTTTGTTTTTTTTTATAATAATTTATGTGCTTTTTTTTATAAAACTTATTAAATGTCCCTGGATATATGTAAGTAGATTTACAATTTGAATATCTCTCTAAATCATTTGCAACTTTTTTTGAATTAGCAATTATTAAATCTGATTTATTGTAAAAAAATTTAATTAATATTTTGATAATTGTTTTCTTAATAAAATCCCAAATGCTAAAATAAATAAATAGTTCACTTAATGTAGTTCTTTCAGTAAATACAAATTTAAGATTTTTTCTTTTTTTTTGAAATATTGCCGTCAGCACATTTGCATGGAATAAGTTAGAAATAAAAATAGTATTTAGATTGTTGCTGCATACTTTATGTATAATTTTTTGAATATAATTCTGAGCAAATAAAGTTTTTTTTACAGGTATTTTGTAAACAATTGCGATTTTTTTGAATTCTTGGTTATATTCAAATTTTTCTAGAGATATGATGTGAATATTAAATTTATTTTTTTTTAAATTTTTACATAAAGATAAAATAGAATTCGCAGCTCCACCTCTAATAAACTCAGGTAAAAAAAATATTAAATTAATTTTTTTCATTAATTTATTAAATTAAAAAAATCTAAAAAATTATTAGGATATTTTTTTTTATATTTTTTTAACTTTTTTAAAAAAGCATCATGTTTTACTAATAGCACTATCAAATCATATTTTTTAAGATCTTTAATTTTTAGTTCAATATTATAATTTTTAGATGAAGTCTTATCAATAATTGGGTCATAACCAGTAACTTTAATACCTTTGATCTTTTTTAAATTTAAAAATATTTTTAAGGACAAAGAATTTCTTAAATCAGAAACATTTGCCTTATATGTTATTCCACAAACTAATATGTTTTTATATCTATTCTTAATTATTCGATTTTTGACTTTATTTTCCAAAAATTTTTGTAGATAATTATTAACCTGTCTACCAGCTAACATAAATTTAGCATTGTGACCTTTTAATTTTGATATGTGGTATAAATAAAAAGGATCAACGGGCAAACAATGTCCACCAACTAAACCAGGAGAAAAATTTAAAAAATTCCATTTTGTTTTTGCTAATTTTATAACTTCTTCAAAATTTATTTTTAATTTTTCGCAAACCATCAGAATTTCATTCATAAATGCTATGTTTATGTCCCTTTGAATATTTTCTATTACCTTAGACATTTCTGCATTTTTAATTGAAGTTGATACTACTAGATTTTTTGTAATTGTTTTATATACGGAAAAAACTTTTTTTTTAATTTCGATTGGAAATTTCTCTATGGATATAATCTTTTTAATATTTTTAATAGTATGATTCTTGTCTCCAGGATTGATTCTTTCTGGGCTGTATCCTAACCATATTTTTTTATTATGAAAAAACTTTTTTTTTAAACCTTCTGTAAGACCTGGATATACTGTGGATTCAAAGAATACAATATCTCCATCATTAATATTTTTTGAAATAATTTTACATGCTGAGTTTAACGGTCTTAAATCAGGTTTGTTGTTTGAATATATTGGTGTTGGAACTGTTATAATATAAAAATTACATTTCTTTAGTAAATTTTTTTCATGGGTTATTATTGAGTTATTTCTTAATTTGAGGTCTTTTTTTTTAAACTCCGAATTAATATCTTGAAACTTTTTTAAATTTTTTACTCTTTTTAAATTTATATCAAAACCAACTGTATTAAATTTTCTGTTTAATCTTAAAAATGTTGGTAAACCAACATAGCCAAGCCCCACTACACCAGGTAAAATTTTATTATTCATAAAAAAATAATTAGATTTTTAGCTTATATACATTAAAATTGATTAATAAAGCAGTATTAATCATAAATATATATTGCTTAAATTAAGCTGTCAATTATATCAAATCAACAAATGATAAGATTTAATTTTAAGAAAAAATTAAAAAAACAAATTGTATTTTTTTATGAAGATATAATTGAAAAACAATTACTTGAAATTGTTTCTAAAAAATTCAAAAAAAATAATTACTCAGTACAATTTTCAAAAAATTTTTCAAAGGAAACAGATATAGGTTTTTTTGCATCTCCATCCTCTTCAATTAAAAAACATTCTTCAAAATTATCAATAATTTCCTTGGGTGGTATGGACCAAGGAAAATTATTTTGGCCCAATATTTGGTTAAAAGAACCATGGAATAAGTTTGATATAGGATTATTGCCAGGAAAGCACTGGTCGAATATGTGGCAGAAATGTTCGTGGTTTAACTCGTCTAGACCCAAATACCTTGTAGCAGAAGTCGGCTGGCCCAAAACTCAAAAATTTATAAGTAAAATGAAATTAAATAATAAGTTGAATAAAAAATTTACAATTTTATATGCCCCCTGTTTTGAGTCTGATCTAAAAGGTCATAACGTTGTGGATGCTATTAAAAATACAAATATAAAATTAATGGTTAAACATCATGCTTGGAAAGAACCATTAGAAATAAAAAAATTTTCAGATATAAAAAAAAATATCAAGAAAATGAGCATTTATGCAAAAAAAAATTTGGGAGATAGGGTTAAAGTAATTAAACCTACTGAGGATATTTTTAATTATTTTAGTTCAGCCGACCTACTTATAACAGACGAGTCCAGCGTTATTTATGAGTCGTTATTATTTAATATTCCAGCCTTGAGTTGTAAAGATTGGCCTATGAGAAGTAACAATACAAATAAACCAAGGAAAATTAAAATGGATAAGGATGTATGTATTTATATAAATAAAAATAATTTACATAAAACTATAAAAATGATCAAATCTAATTACAAAAAATACCAAAAACATATTCATAAAAAGAAAGAGAAATACTTTTCTAATTTAACAAAATGTAATGATATAATTTATAAGTTAGTTGATGATATTGTTATTAAAAAACAATCTTCAAATTATTTAAAACCAAGATATAAAGTAAAAAATTTGAAGAGTTTCTTTTTTAAATCTTTAAATAATTAATAATATCACCTTTAGCTTTTCTTTTTAAATGAACTTCACCTAAATGGCACAAAACTGAGCCTTTAATTTTGGCTCTTGTTTCATATAAAATTACATTTTTATTTTTTTTATGAATTTTTTTTTTAATTAAAGTACATAAATTTGGTTGATTATATTTACTATAAAGCAACAAATGATTCATTTTTTTTAAAAAAACTTTTTTATTTATCTCAACTGCATATTTAAAATCTTCATAATTTTTCAACACATCACTTAAGGAATAAATAGCATGATAAGGACCTGTCATTTTTTTTTCTAAATGACTATAAATATTTAAGTTGAATTCATCTATTTTGTTATCAGGTTTTTTATTAAAACAAACGAAGGCACCTCCTGTTAATCCAAATAATCCTTTGCAAGAACTGAAAGCACAAATATCAGATAAATGATGATTTTCTTCAAGTCCAATTGAAGCTGTTGCATCCAAAGCTAACTTAGATTTACAAGATTTTTTTAATTTATAAAGATCAAGTATTGGAATCTTGTACCCGATACTTGTTTCAACAGGACATGCAATTATCCAATCAAATTGATCTTTTATATTGTTAATAACATTATATTTCACGTAATTAATTTTTTTGATATATCCATATTTTTTTTTAGCTGTATTTGCCATGTAAAAAAGTCTATCAGAATACACTCCTGTATTAACAATAAGTACTCTCCCGTAAATAAAATTTGAAATCATAATTTCTAAACCCAAACTTGATGCGCCTTGTAGTCTTGCAATATTTTTATGACCACTTATCGATAAAATATTTTTTAAGACATTTTTTTCAATTTTAATATATTCCTCATCACCTCTTCCAAAACAGGGGCCAATTGAAGTTAAGTTTTCTTTAAGAAAACTTGCCGGACCAGGTGTAAAAATTTTTTTCTTTTTGTTTATTTTTGTTATAAATTTTTCAAAATATTTATTCATTATTTAATCCTTTTCTGAAAAGTATTTTTGAGATAAATCATTTTTTCTTTAGGTCTTGAAATATTTGCTCTATGTCCTTTTGAACAAATGATTTCTATAAAACTGCTTTTTTTCGATTTAATCATTTTTTTTACGACCTTTGAAATATCTTTAATATTTTTAATAAAAATTGAGTTTTCATATCCAAGAATATTTGCCAACTTAAAAAAAGAAACATGTTTGGCTGCATTATCATGCCCTCCAACAGATTCATGACTAAAATTATTAAATACAATATGAACTAAATTTTTCAATTTAGAGCTAATAGCCAATGAACCCATATGCATTGTTACGGCCCCATCTCCATCAAAACAATAAACTTTTTTCTTTGTTTGCTTAGCAATACCAGTAGCAATAGAAATTGCGTGACCCATTCCACCTACGCACATAAGATTATTAAGTTTATTTTTTTTAGCTTTTAGAATTTCGTATAATTCTCTAGACAAAATGCCAGTTGTAGAGACAATTATGGAGTTCTTTGGTAATTCCTCAACAATTTTTTTAAGAAAACTTTCTCTTTTATCCAAATTTGTTAAAATTTTTTTTGTTTTATTTGTTTTTTTTTGAAAGGAATTTTTTCTAATTAATAAACACACTGATTTATTATTTCTTAAAGAATAATTTTTAAGTAATTTAATAACTTTTGGATAATCGCTTTTAGAATTAATTATTTTATACTTGATACCTAAATTTTTCAGAAAACTTTCTGTTTCTTTTCCTTGGGTTATATGTTGAGGTTCATCAATAAATTTATGATTTTTCTCACCTCTCCAACCAATAATCAAAAACAAAGGTATGTTAAAAACATTCTTATCTGCTAAGGAAATTATAGGATTTATTGCATTTCCGAGGCCTGAGTTTTGCATATATATTAAGGGTATTCTTTTCGTTTTGAGATGATACCCGATTCCTATCGCTACTGCGGCCCCTTCATTTGATGCTGTAATATGATTTTTTTTAAAACTTTTCTCAAACTGAAAACAAAGATCTTTAAATAAAGAGTCAGGAACTCCTGTGCAAAATTTTAAATCATTTTTTTTTAATATATTGATAAATTTTTTAATATCTATCATGCTATTATTTTGTGCCAGGTATCAGATCTAATATGTCTTTTATACTTAATAATGAATTGTCAGATTCATAAGATCTTTTATTTTTCAAAATATCTAGTGCAACTTTTCTCATTGATGGATAAGAGGCCCTTAGCATGTGATTAGCATAAATAACTATATTAAAACCATTATCTATTAATTGATTTTCTTTAACTTTATTGTAGCTAGAAGGTACAGCCACAAGTGGAATATTTGGATAGATTTTTTTAAATTTTTTTGAAAATTGAAATATTTCTTTGGGTGTTTTAGCTCTACTATGAATCATGATTCCATCCGCACCAGAGTCAATGTAACTACACGCTCGTCTCAGAGCATCTGATATAGGTTTATTTAAAATTAAGCTTTCAACTCTAGCTATTAACATTAGATCTTTGTTAGTTGCTTTTTTTCCTAAGGCAATTTTTTTTGAAAATTCTTTAATACTTTCTTGTTCTTGCTTTACCTCTGCACCAAATAAAGAATTTTTTTTTAATCCTTTTTTATCCTCCATTATTACAGCTGAGACACCAGATCTCTCTAGGGTTTTAATATTAATTTCTAAATGTTCTATCTTACCTCCAGTATCTATATCCATGATTAAAGGTTTGGTTGTAACGTCAAAAATATCATTAATATTCGATAGTCTTTGATTTAAGTCTAAAACTTCAATATCAGGTTTGCCTCTTAAGGTAGAGTCTGTTAGTGAGCTAGACCAAAAACCATCAAACTCAATTTTTTTTCCATTTTTATTAATAAAATTAGTTTTTTCTGCAATAATTGCTGATAAAGGGCTATGTGTTTCCAATATTCTACATATGTCTTTGAGTTCTATTAGTCTTTTTAAATAACTTTGTCTCGTAGATTGAATTAATCCTTGTTGAAACATCTTAGATTGCAAAATCTCACTAGAAACATTTTTTGTGTATGGAATTTCGATTAAAGTAGCGTTAATCTTTTTTAATGCTTTCATTGTATCTTCTCTTAATTTTTTGCCTTCTTCACTTAACTTCCAATCATCACCATGAACCATTACATCAGGTTTGTATTTTAAAATATTTGATGAATAATTCCATTCGTTCTGTGGAACAACCTTGTAAACTCCTTTAATATTTTCTAAAATTTTTTTTCTGTCTTCGTATTGTAGTAATGGCAATCTTTTATGAGAAGCTATTGCTTTATCTGTAAAAAGACCTACCGTCAATCTACCAATATTCTTTGCTTTATTTATTAAATTTATATGGCCATGGTGAATAATATCTAGTGATAATCCTATATATATGTTTTTTGTTTTCATATCTAATTTATGTTTTTTACAGCTAATTTTCTTAGAATAGTACTACTTATATTCCTTGTTCTAGAAAATGTTATTGTTTTATTTTTAAACTTTCTTTTTCTATAATCTGAACCTTGTACAATTATATCAATATTATTCATATCCAAAAATTTTTGTGTCAATTCATACTTGCTTGGAATTATTTTGAATACTCCCTTAATCTCTTTTAAAATCTCTTTCCTTTGTTTGTAATTTAGCTCTGGGTTAATTTTTTTATTTATTTTTAATTCTTTATCAGATGTTAGTGCAATTATTAAGTTACCATATTTAGAGGCTTTTTTAATTAATCTAATATGACCATGGTGTATTAAGGAACAAGACATGTCTATTAATATATTTTTTTTACTTTTTTTTAATTTTTTGTAGATCTTCATATAAGCTAATATATTTATTTGTTATTTTATTAACTTCAAACTTTATTTCTAAATTTTCTCTGCAAGTCTTAAAAAAATCTGAATTTTCGTTCAACTTGTTAATTACCCAACTTATACCTACTGCAAAATCTTTTTTATTGTCATATTCTGCTAAATAGCCATTTTTTTTATCAATGATCGTTTCTTCAAAACCTGTATTTTTGAACACCACACTCGGTAAATTGCAAGCACTAGCCTCTAATGCAACTAAGCCAAATGCTTCAACTCTACTTGGAGCAACCAGAACATCTGCAGCACTATATAAAAGCCTTCTTGTTTTTAAATCATTTATGTTTTCAAAAAAAATAAAGTCTTTAAAGTTTTTGTATTTTGGAATTACATCTGAAGATACAATTAATTGATATTCAAAACTCAAAGTTTTAAGTGAGTCAACTAATAAATCAAACCCTTTTCTTAAGTTATTAGGACCCATAGAGGTGAACAATATAATCCTTTTTTTTGTATTAATGTTCAAAATTTTTTTTGCATCGATCTTGTTTTCTGGAAACCATTCAGAAAAATTAATACCAATTGGAATCTTAGAAATTTTTTTTTTTTCGAAAAAATTAGATTCTATAATTTTTTTTTTCATCCATTCAGAGGTTGCTACAATTCCAATATTTTGTTTATTCAATTTTTTTTTATTATTAATCAAAAAATCTGTAAATTTTTTTAAAACAAAATTTTTATTATCAACATCAAAATTTGAATCCAATGTATAATGTTGATGAGGTAAAAATAACCACATATCATGTAGTGTAAAAACAATTGGCTTGTCTATTTTAGCAAGTTGTTTTAATGAAAGTATTTCATTACCTAACCAATGAATATGAATTAGATCTGGATCAATTTCATTAATAATTTTTGTAATTTCACTTGAATAAAATATTCCTAGTGTTGATGTCTGATTATTTTTAGGTAAAAATTTTTTAAGTAGTTTTGAAAATTTAATTTTAATTTTTTGAAAAAAAAAATATAATTTAGAAGTTGGAAAAAAAAGGTTTTTGATATTTTCTTTTTTTGGTAAAAAAAGATACGAGTCAATGCCATTATCTAAAAGATTATAATGTAAATCTTTTACGTAATTAAAAACTCCACCTTTAGTTGTGCTATTGATATGAAGAATTCTCATATTTTATGTATTTTAAAATTTTTTTTATATTTTTTTTACTCAAATTTATATTCTTATTATCTATTATAATGAGTTTTGTATTGTTATTTTTAAAAGTTCTTAAGACTTTTTTTAAATAAAATAATTTCTTATAATAATTAATATTTTCTTTTTTAGAATATTTATAACCTTTTTTTCTTTCACGAGTTCTCTCAACGTCTATTTTTTTATTTGTTTGTACAAATATAAGTAAGTCTATTTTTGGTATTTTTTTGATATAATCCTCTGTTCTATTGTTAAAATTGTTTCTAAAATAAAAAGCTGATCTGTAGGCAAATCCTTCGCTGTTTATTAAAATCAATTTTTTTTTTTGATAATCAAAAAAACTTCTAAAAGCAATTTCATTGTAAAAATAATAGAGATGTTTTTTAAAGTCTTTAAAAAAAAGTAAATTGTTAATAAGTAGAATTATAGTTTTGAAAAAAAAAATTGGATGTTTTTTAATAAACAAAATTATATATTTAAATTTTTTAAGCTTGTTTAATTTATTAAAATTATTAGTGATAACTTCATTTTTTAAAATCTTAACTATTTTTTTTTGATAAAAGGTCTTACCTGAACCAGGCATTCCTATAAATTCTAAAATTATTTTTTTATTCATATTTTACAATAAATCAGATACATATTAATTATGTCAAATAAAAGACCTGAAAATTAAAATATTTTTAATGATTACTAAAAATAAACTTTATAACAAAAATGGTTACCTAAGATTAAAAAAAGAAATAAATAGTAACCTTATATCTAAAATTAAATCTGAATTAATAAATTTAAAATTTGACAACATTTATACAGATAAAACAGGAAAAATTCGTAGAATAGAAAATTTTTATAATAAAACTGAAAATCTAAAAAAATTAAATAAGATTTTAACAGATAAGATATTAGAAATATTTGGAGAAAAATTAGTAATGTTTAAAGATAAATGTAATTTTAAGCCCTCTGGAGGTGCTGGTTTTACAGCTCACTATGATGGTGTTTTTTATTTTAAAGATAAAAAAAATAAAAAAAGAAAAGGATGGTTTGAATATTCAAGTTTTTTTATAAACGTATTGGTTGCTCTCGATAAGTGTAATTCAAAAAATGGTACGTTGGAGATTGCAAAATGGCACAATAAATCATTTAATGAATTATTGATTAATACTAAAAATAATGGCTCACCTGAATTAAAAAAAGGTTTTGAAAAAAAATTAAATTTTAAAAGAATTGATCTTTCTCCTGGTGATTTACTTTTTTTTTCAAATAAGTGCCCTCACAGATCAAAAAAAAATTTGTCTAGTTCTTCTAGAATGTTACTGTATTACACCTATGCTAAAGCAAAAAAAAACGTATACGATAAATATTTTTACGATAAGTCCACTAGTAAAAATAAAAATAGTAAATCTTTGACTGGATAAATAATTCGATTTTTTTAAATTATTTTTTTAAGAATATTAAGTATATTTTTTTTTTCTATTCGAACCGGATTATTACTAAGTCTTTGTTCATTCACATTTTTTAAAATTAGATCTAAATTACCAGGAATTTTTTTATTTATTAATGAAAGTTTTCTTTCTAAATGTAAATTTTTTTTTATTTCTAAAATTTTTTTTTTAAACTCAACAATATTATTGACATCCAATATTTTGAACAAAAGCTTATATCTATCCTGAATATTATAATTCGCTGTTGAAAGCTCCAAGTTATCAAAATTATATTCAATAAAAGAGTCTAATGTTAATGAAACGGCATGACCATGATTTACATTAAAATAGGATGTAAATGGATATGAGACAGCGTGAGGTGCTATTGTTTTAGAAATTGAGATTGCCTTACCAGAATAATATGAAGCTAAGGACATTAGATATCCATTATTATATGATTTATTTTTGATAAATTTTTTATAATTTTCTAAGAATAATTTAATTGATTTTTTTGAATACTTAATACTTTTCAAACTCGATTTTTTTGAGAACATAGACTCAACAGATTGTGCAAAACAATCAAATGCTGACGAATTAATTATATCTTTTTTTTTATTAGTTATTATTAGCTCAGGTAAAAGAGCCATATGGTTTGGTTTTACAGAACTACCTTCAACACTATATTTTATATCTTTAAGATATATAACTGCATTTGTTGTCACTTCCGCTCCAGTTCCTGCTGTCATTGGTATTGCAAGAATTTCACAAAAATTTTTAACTTCATAATTATTTGCTATTATTTTTTTTTTGATATTTTGTTCAAAAGCTAGTGAGTTGGCTACTTTTGAGAGGTCTAATACTGCTCCGCCACCAATGGCAATTATCAAATTAGGATGAAATTTATTTATTAACTTAATAAGAGAAATAAGCTCCTGATACTCTGGAATTTTTTTTTTTTTTAAAAATAAATTTGTTATTTTTTCTTTAGTAAGTTTATCAATCAATACTTTTGCTTTTGAGGAAAAATAAGAGCTGGAACCAGCTACTATTAATATTTTTTTATATTTTTTAAATAATATTATTCTTTTTAATTCTTTTAAGTTGTATTTATCTATTAATTCCATTTTTTTTTAATCTTTTTTTTAATTAAAGATGAAGAAATTTTTTTTGTATAAGATGGCTCTATTAATTTGCCATTCCATTTTTTAATTAATTGTATTACTTTTTTTCTGATATTTTTTTGATTACCTTTTTTCCAGTCATCTCCGTGAATAACATAATTTGGTTTAAGCCTTATAAGATTAAATGAATAATCATGTGTCTTTTGGGGAATAATTTTTTTAATATACTTTATAGATTGTAAAACTGTTTTTCTATCTTTATATTTCAAAATAGGTTTTTTTTTATAAGTTGATATTGCTTCATCAGTTAAGATTCCTAATATCACTTCTCCATACTTTGAGGCAATTTTCAATATGTTGATATGACCATGATGAATGATGTCACCACTCATTGCACAATAAACAGTTTTTTTTTTTTGGTTTACTTTCATTAAAATTAGATTATAAAAAATTATATTTAACATTTTTACAATAAAAAAAATACTTAATTTATATCAATTTATGAAAAAAAAAAATAAACAGGTTGGTTGGTGTATAATTGTATATGGATTTTCAGGAGCAGGAAAAACTGCAATATCAAAAAAGATAAAAAAAAAAATTGAAAAAATAATAGGTAAAACAATTTTGATTGATGGTGATGAATTAAGAATTTTTTTTTCTAAAATTGGAATTAATTTCGGTTATACAAAAAAAGAAAGGAATAAATCTGTAATACCAAAATTAGAACTATTAAATCTAATTTTAAATCAAAACATAAATATAATTTATCCAACAATATTTCTGAATAAACTAGCTATTAATAAATGGTCAAAAAATATTGAGAATTTAGTAAAAGTACATATTAAAACAGATATTAATGAAATAATTAAGTTTGGTATAAAAAAAGAATTTTATACTAAAAATAAAAATATCGTTGGAAAAGATATAAAAGCTATTTTTCCAAAAAAACCATTAATAACAATTGAAAATAATTTTAAAAAGAATATTGATACATTGGCGAATGAAACTTTTACAAAAATAAAGAATAAATTAAATAATTGAATATGATAAAATTACCTAAATTCAGTACTCAATCTCTTTATGACTCTGAAACGGACTTTAACCTCCAAATGGACAGGGAGAGATTATCAAAATTTCTAATACATTATGAGGTTTTTAAGAAGATAGTAAAAATTAAAGGTGATATTGTTGAATGTGGGATTTTTAAAGGTACATCATTTGTAAGACTAGCAATGTTTAGAGAGCTTTTTAAGAAAAAATCTAAACTTATAGGATTTGATATTTTTGGTGATATTTATCCAGATACATCTTTTGAAAATGAAAAAAAACATAGAGATCATTGGGTCAAAAGTGCCGGACACAGTTCTATTTCTCAAAAACAGCTTGATAACGTATTCAAAAAAAAAAATATTAAAAACTACAAACTAATTAAGGGTGATGTTTTAAAAACAATTCCTGAGTATATTAAAAAAAATAAGAATTTAAAAATTTCTCTTTTAAATATTGACTTAGCATTTGTTGAACCTACTAAATGTGCAATAGATTTTTTATATAGCAAAGTCGCAAAAAACGGAATTATACTTTTTGATAATTATGGTGGAACGGGTAAGGACGGTACTTTTTATCAAGGTGAAACAAAAGTAATCAAAGATTTTTTAAAAAAAAACAATAAAAAAATTTATCACATAGATTTTTTTGAGAGACCCGCTTACGTTATCAAATAAAAATATAAATTTATTTATTTTGTAAATTCAACAATTGATTATAATTTTCTAAAATATTATTTTTTTCGAATTCATTTTTTAAGATATCTTTCAATAATTCTTTTTTCCTATTTTTATCATTCACATCAGCAAATCTAGTTCCTTTAAATTCCGCCTGCATATTTGACATAATAAATTCCTTTGAATTTATGTAAATCGATCTATCAACTTTTTCATTATCAATTTCTAAGTTAAAAAATTTTAAAATTTTTAAAAAAATTTCTTTGTTGCTCTCAACTAAATTTTCAAACTTTATAATTAAAAAATTTTGATTTTCTTGATTTGTTAAAAATTTTTTCCAAAAATTTGTAAATTTTTTAAATCTTAAAATTGTATCTTGAATAAGTTTTTCATTAATATTATTTTGAGAAAAATCTTTATAAAATTCTCCCTTAAATCTCCTTACATAAATAGATGAAAACCAGTCATATGGTTCTCTTAATAAAATTAATGGTTTTGTATCTTCTATCTTAAATAAATCTATACCTTTAAGTGGATACCTACTCATTCCAACTCGTTCTTTTAAAAATTCTTCTTTATTATAAAAGCTCCACTCATTATTTGGTTGATATTGTTCTAAGAAAACATTTGAGAATAAATCTGGCCAAATAACTGGGCTATCTGAATAAAACCATCTATTATCTGAATAATTATCGAATTTTGGAATACCATTACCTATTTTATATTTTAATTCGAAATATGATGATAAAAAATTTCTAACATAATTACTACCTGATGAAGGTAAACAATATATAAAATTTACTTTTTTATTATTATTTTCACTTATTTTTTTTATTCGCTGGAAAACAACTTTTTTTTTTTTAAAAATTTGTTCAAAGAAAATTAAATTGAAAACAATGTATGAATAAAAATTTTTAATTCCATTAAACTCAAAATATTTTGGATAGAGATTAATACCTAAAAGCTTTTCAATTCTTTTTAACTTCCACCGAATATCAAGTTTTAAAAACCTTTTAAATTTAAATTTTCTAAAATTAATCATTAATTATTTATTATTAATTTGTTATCACATTTTTCAATAAGATCTAAATCATGTGAAACTAAGATTATCGTTTGATTTGATCTAAACAACATATCTATAATTTTATTTTCAGAAACTTTATCAAGAGAATTGGTTGCTTCATCTAAAATTAATATTGATTTATCTTCATAAACTGCTCTTGCAAGACCAATTCTCTGTTTCTGACCGCCAGAAATTTTATTGGCAAAAAACCCTATTTTTGTCTGATCTTTTTGCGGAAACTGATCAATAATTTTATCAAGTCCACTTATCTGCAAAGCTTTATTATACCGGTCTTGATCTATTTCTTTGTTATCAAAATTAAAACTTATATTTTTTTCAATAGTATCATCAAGCAAAACAATATTTTGAGGAACAAAACTTATCAATCTTCTCCATCCATTGATGTCTTCGTTAATATTTACCTCATCACAAGTCACTGCACCCTTATCTGGTTTTAGTAAACCTAAAATAATGTCTGTAATAGTTGTTTTGCCTGAGCCAGAAGGGCCTGATATACCTAATTTTTGATTTTTGGTTAAATCTATAGATAAATTTTCAATAATTGGTTTTTCTGGAACATATGAAAAATTAATATTTTTTAAGCTTATTTTTTTGTTAAATTTTTCTATCTTTTTAATTTCTGATTTATAAATTTGATTTTTTTGATCTTCCTTCCAATTTAAAATTTCAGAATTAATTCTATCAACTGTATAAGATTGAAATTTAATACTATTTAAGTTAACAGAAATCTGTCCCAACGCAGGAATAATTCTTACAGCGGCAACAACGATTAAAGTTAAAGTAGGTAAAAAGCTATTAACACTTTCATTGATATTTGCATTAATGATTATAAATATGACAACGAATGATAAACACGCCAACTCAATTAATATTCTTGGTGATATGTTAAAAACTGCTAAGAAAGTGTCTTGTTTTTGTGAAGTTTGTTGTTTTCTATAGTAATCTTTTAAAAATGTTTTTGTACTGTTGTTTATCAAAATATATTTAATATTCGAAAAGCCTTCAATTAAACTCTTATGTGCAGCAAGTCGGAAATTTCTTCCAATTTTGCCTAATTTTTTTAATTTATTTTTAATTATTATAAATAAGATTAATGCAGGCGTTATAGTAAATAAAATAATTTTTAAGAATTCATTTGGTGTTGCAAAATAGATAACAGAAAAAATAAATGTTAGAAGTATAACATCTTTAATTATATTAGCATAAGCCATAACAACAACTGTTGATTTCAAAGAGTCACTCATATTCTGTGCAAGATTTGATGCATTGTTGTTGATATGAAATTTATATGGTCTACTCAAATAGCTTAAATAAAGTTTTCTTGAGTTGCTCATTGTAATTTTATATTTGAGATAATAACCATATGAATTTATCAAAAATATAAAAAATCCTCTAACGATAAATATACATATTAAAGATATACTTCCTAAGTAAACTCTGTCTTTGAACGAAAGTTTATCCAATAATCCCATAAATGAATGAAGATCAAAATATTTATATAATACTTCTGGGTTATCTATAAAAATTATAAAGCCAGGTATTGAAGTAAGGCTTAAAGTTTCAATTAGATTTAACGGCATATATAAAAAAATTAATACAATCAATTGAAATTTTTTTTTGGAGTCCAATATATTTAATAATTTTTTAAACATTTAATTATAACTCTTGAAGTGTTTACAAAAATTAATAAAAGTTAAAATTTGGAACAATTGATAACTGCTATTATTTTTCTTTTTTTTACAAAATTCCTCATAATTTTTAATAATATTTTTGTGGTTAAATAAATCAATTTTTCTAAAATGTGACGAATTTAAATTATCATACACAAATTCTTTTAAATTATTTGCCATCCAATAAGTTTGTGGGTCTGCTATAGAAAATTTTGTTTTATTAAATTTTATTTTATTTTTTGTTATTTTTTTCAAAATATTTTTAAAAATAAAGCGAGTATTAAAATTTTTTATTTTAAACTTATCATTTAAATTAAAGCTTTCACCTGCAAAATGGTGATCTAAAAAGGGTATTCTGCTCTCAATACCATAATGCATAGATATTCTGTCTTTGTATTTTAATGCTCTAGGTAATTTAATGCTATAAATATCCATATATTGAGATTTTTTTAGCTTTGAGATCGTGTCTGTCTCTTTTGCTAGTTTTTCCATATAAAAATTTTCATCTAAATTTTCATTTAGAAAATCTTTATCAAATAAATCTACATTTATTGATGGGGTTCCATCAGATGTTGAGCCGTATTGATATGTATTTGATATCAACAGATTCTTTATTAATACAAATTGATCTATAAATCTTGATTTTTTTAATTTGGCAAATTTAAATAAATCTGAAATAATTTTGTTAGTGTTCGTTTTATGCTTTCCTAATAAGAAAGGTAAAAAATTATAATCATAGCCACCAAACAACTCATCACCTCCATCACCTTCTAGAATTACTTTAGTTTCTCTATTTTTTAAATGACTATATAAAGCATCAACTCCAAATAGTCTTATGGAGGTAAATGGACTTTCTAAAATATTAACCATCTTCTCCATATTATTTATTATATACTTTGCTGTAATTTCAGATGATGTATTATTAACATTTAGATTATTAATCGTTAATTTCGCTTTTTTTATTTCAGAGAATTTTTTATCATTTTTAAAACCGTATGTATAAGTTGAAAAATTTCCTTTTAATCTTTTTGCAAGCATAAATGCCAAAGCTGTACTGTCTGCTCCACCACTTAGGAACAGTCCAATTTTTCGATCAGAAAGAATATGTTTATTTATTGATTTATCAAACAAGTCCTTAAGATTTTTAGCAGTATCATCTTCACTTTTTATTTTTATTTTTTTGTTAATTAATGACCAATATTTATTAATCTTTAATTCATTTTTTTTTATTACTCCGTATTGACCTGGACATAATGATTTGACAGACTTAAAAAAAGTTTTTTCATCATGGTCCATAGAACCTTTTAAAAAAAAATCTATAACAGCTCTTTGATTAATTGTTTTATCGTTTTCAAACTTTAATATAGGCTTAATTTCTGATGAAAAAATGAAATTGTTCTTTTCATATTTGTAATATAATGGCTTAATTCCAAATCTATCTCTTGCAAATATAATTTTTTTTTTTTTTAAATCAAAAAATACAAAACTAAACATCCCATCTATATAATTTAAAGCTTTTTCTTTATATTTTATAAGCATGTTAAACAAAGTCGACGTGTCAGAATTAAGATTAAATTTTTTATCTGATAAATGTGAACTATTCAAATCTTTAAAGTTATAAATCTCTCCATTAAAAATAAGTAAATAATTCTTGTTAATATCTGTCATCGGTTGCATTGCATGATCTGATAAGTCTAAAATTTTAAGCCTAAAAAATTTACAAAATAAATGTGGGTTAGAGTAAGTTCCTGCTTTATCTGGCCCACGGTGCTTTAGTAGATTTGCAGCTGAATTTAAACTTTTTAAAGAAGATTTAATCTTTTTTTTATTATTATAAACAGCAAAAAAACCACACATAAAATTTATTAATTATTTAGTTTAAATTCATTTAAAAATTGGAATTCAAAATTTTTGTACATTATTTCAATATTTATAGCTCAAAAAGTTATATTTAAAATTTTTATTTAAATAAATTTATCTCTTTATGCGCCAGATTTGATCTTGCTTGTAATAATTTAGTAATAATTTTTTGATTATTTATTCATTCTTTTTGTTTGGTTATGTGCGGTGCTAACTATGAATATGTTATATAAACAATTGTATCATAACGAAAATTGTCTTTATTATACCTTACCTAATAAAATAATAATTTATTTCTTAATTTATTTAAAATTTTAACAATATATAAAATTATCAAATAAAATAAATTTTGACCATTATCTAATCTTATTTTCATTTCATAAAAATAATGTTTATAAAATGGTAATTTTGATGAAATCCCATTTAAATCAAATTTTCCAATTACATCAATCTTTTTAGTAGAAATACCCTTCATCTTTTTTTTGACAATCATTTTATAAAACATGTCGTAATCAGCACAGTATTCATATTTTATGTTATAATTGCCTAATTTTCTTTGTGCACTTGATTTTATAAAAAAACTACAAGAGTGTGAAGGGTAAATATTGAATCTATAAAATATTTTTTTTGGTTCGAATTTATAATTAATTTTTTTTTTTTTCACTGCTCCAAATAAAAAATCAATTGAATGATTGTTAAAATATTTGTTAATAGTTTTTAGAGCATTAGGATAGAAAATATCTTTTGAGTTTAGCACACCAATGATATCACCTTTTGATATTTTTATTCCTGCATTTAAAGCATCCCATAAGTTTTTATCTTTTCTAGAAATTAGCTTTATTTTCTTTTTATATTTTTTAAGGATTTCTAAAGTTCCATCTGTTGAATTACCATCAACTATTATATGTTCATATTTTTTATAAGTTTGATTAGATAAGCTTCTAATGGTTTTCTCTATATTTTTTTTGTCATTTTTGACAGGTGTAATTATTGTGATCTTGTAATTTTTCATTGAATTATATTGATTTCATGAAACTTCTACTGTAGTTAGATATGAAAATTTTTGCAACATGAAAGTGCCACTTAAAAAAATTACCGATTTAAATATTATTATTATTTTAATTTTATTTGTCATTCTATTTAAAAATTTAAATTTTTTTAAAAATGGGTATTTACTTCTAACTAAGACTATTAATGAAAGACAGCAAAAATATGCGTATGATTTTTGCGAAAACAATTCTAGTGGATATGTCTTTTATATTAAAAATAAATTTAACCTTAAGAAAAAACCATTAATCATAAACTATCATATAGAGCCGAAACAAGATTGGATTTTTAAAAAAGATAATATCAACGAAAATTCAAGCAAAATAATACTCTTGAATTATAAAATAAATAAAACATATAATTTTATAAAAATAAAAGGTTTAGATTATTGGGTTTCTTACGACATGGCGACTCCAGGTACTTCAAAAGGTGGTAAATATTTTGAATTTATTGGTGATGTTAAAAATTTAGATACTGAATACAAAGCAAATTTTTATAAGAAAGAAATTGCAGTACTTATGGATGTGAAAAAAATTAAATTTGATTATAAAAAGAGTATCAATGATTATGAATTTGAACCTGGAGATACAGATTTAGGAGGAGTAACATTTGGCGTATTAAAAGAAGGTAAAAAATATATATTGAGTAAAAATAGTATTAAGTTTGATGATCATGATAGTTTAAAATTTATAAAATTTGATGATGATTTTGATGATACAGGCATAACAAATATAAAATTACATTTACACGATAATATAGATTTATCAAAATTTAAAATCTTAGATAATCATAATAATGAATGTTTTTTAATACAGAAATAATGACTGAATTTATTTTATTAATTGCTACAATTTTTACTTTTTTATTAATTTCGATTGTTCCATTCAATTATATTTTACGAATGAATGAAAGTGTTTCATATTTAGACACAAAAACATTTAATCTAGTATTTTTTATAAATTTTATTTTGTTTCTTAACTTGATGAATTTTGAGTTAATAGTGATAAAAAATATATTTTATTTAATATTTTTATTAACAATATTTTTTAATTTTTATTTATATTATAATGAAAAAAAAATAAAAATTTCAAATAATGATTATCTTTATATTGTTTTGTTATTTGTCTGCTTCGTAATATCGGTAAGTATTGCATATGCTCCTACTCTAGGTTGGACTGCTCAAAATGATTGGATTGGTAAAACAATTTTATTATTACAAAATAAAAAAATGATTTCATTACAATCTTCTCCAGCTTCAGAATTTCCAATTTTGTTACCAGCTTTATGGAGTTTTTTTTGGAATTTATTTAATTCCAATTATGAGTATTTAGGAAGATTGTTTTTTGTTTTTTTATATCTATTTTCAATTTTAAGTTTTTTGGAGATATTTAATATAAAGTTATTAAAAAGAATAATTGCTTTTCTCGTTCTGGTTTTAGTAAGTTTAAAAATTGAACATTTTCAGGGTGATCCCGCTATTTTAGGATTTTCACTAGTACTACTTTCAATGAAATATTTATACGAAATTACATTAAACAACAATGTTTCTAGATTTAATGTGATTTTATTATTTCTTATTACTAATTTAATTGTTTGGTCATTGAATGAAGGAATATTTTATGCTTTTTTTATTATTAGTTCACTAGCTTTTTTTTCAAAAGCACCAAAAATAAAAAACTTTGGGATTTTAGTTTTGATTTTTTATGTGATACTTATACTTTTCAGGATCTTTATTTATAAATTTTACAATATAGAATTTAGACTAAATTCAAATAACTATGCTTTGAATAATTTTGGAGAAAATTTAAACTTAAATAACATTTACCTAATTTCAAAATATTTGTTATTTAATACTCTTAGAACTGATTTATTAGTTTTTGCTATTCCACTTATTTGTTACTATTTTGCATTTTCTAAAGATAATAAGGGTATTAGATTAACTGTATATATAATTTTAATAAATATTTTATTTATTTATTTTTACTTTTTGTTTAATGATGAAACTATAGAGGGTATGTTGAAACAAAAAATGATTCCTTTGTTATTTATGTCATCTCCTTTTTATCTTTTGCCAGTTGCGATTTTTGTTAAGTCTAAATTTAAATTGTAGTATATCAAATCCCTTACAATCTTTAGTTTTTTGTTTATTGTAAAATTTATAGGTTAAAGGAAATTTTCAATCTTTATGCTTAAATTCACTTAAAATTTTAAATTTAAAACTTTTAAACATCATGTCTTCAAGAATTGAGTTACCTTTGAGTCTTTTATTAAGATTTAAAAGATAATCATCTTTTCTACTACTTTTCTCTTGTTTAACAATTTTACTTCTAAGATTTATATTTATATAGTTTTTTATTGGAAATATTTTTGAGTCAATAGAAGAGTTTTTAAATGCTTGAGAATAAAAAGCTTTTTTTGCAAGAATTATTTTTGATTTAGCTAGCTTATTATCAGATACTTTCATAATTGATTTTTCATATTCTTCTTTATTTTTAGGATTATATGTTAATCCTAAGTCTGAATAAAATGACTCACCGGCTAATATTGCTTTTCTTCCAAAACATGCTGACTCTAGCCCCATAGATCCTCTGCCTGTTACAAAAATATCTGCAGCAATAATTGCAGATTTAGGAGTTATATCTTCTGGACATAAAAATATATTTTCAAAACCCTGTGTCTTAAGCACGTTTTCTATTACTCCTTCTTCTTTATAATAATGTCTTGCAGGGTGGGGTTTAATTAGCCACAGAGTTTTTTTATTTTTGCTTAAAATTTCTAAGGTTTCTACAAAATGTGTATAGTAATCTCTAAAGATTATTTTTCCCCACCCGTGATTTGTATCTGAAAATGAATGGGGTGCAAAAAGCCCAAGCTTTGAATATTTTGATTTCTTTGAAATAAAAATTTTCATTAATTGAGATTTTGTATAATCTTTTTTTTTTAAATATGCATGTTTCGCAGTTGGATAAAGTATTTTTCCATTAAGTCTATTATTAAAATAAATATTAAATTTTTTTTTCCAATTTTTATCATTTGATATTTTGTCAATAGTATCTTTATAAATATACATTTCTGATTTTAATGAGTCTTCATAATGCTTAAAAACTCGAAGGTTGTTACTAATAAGATTAATTACTTTAATTTTTTTTTTAAGTGCCACACGCATCGTGATTGCTGATATAGAAACATAACAATTGGTTCCAGATATTACAGCTTCATATGTTTTTTTATTAATTAATGCATCAATATAATAAAATTCATAAATCGCTATTAGTAGTAATTTAAAAAACTTTAATTCAAAAAAAGATTTGTTCAAAAAACTTAAATCTTCTCTAATATAATGATCATAAACTAAATCACCAAGATAAATATCTTTAATACTGAATTTCTTAATAAACCATAACTCACCAAATAATTTTATTTTTAAAATAGTTGAAATAAAAGTTAGAAATGATCTTATTAATAGAATTAAATTAAAAGCTCTTATTTTTAATTGTAATGAATAAATCTTTCTTATATTAAATGAATTATATATTTTAATTAAATCATTTTTGGGAGTGAGATTCGTAACAACTTCCACATCATATTTAAGATATTTATTTAAAATATATCCTGCTAGAGAATGAAGAACAACATGTTCTGGTAAGGATCTATCTGCAATTAAAATTTTTTTTTTAGAGTTTAATAGGTCAATTTTTAATTCATTATTTTTTATAAATTTTTTAACTTCAGGCTTCATATTAAACTTTAAAATATTATCAATTTTTGGAATTGTCTTACATTAGACTATTAATTTTCAACAAAATAAATTATTTTTTATAATTTAGTCAGATATAGTATAAAAGGATAATAAATTAAAGATATAATATCAAAAATTTTATTAATGCTAAATTTTTTAACCTTTTTTTATTAAATATAACTAGTTTTTTAATGTTAAAATTAATCAAAAAACTTTATCCGTTAAATAGATCATTAATGGGACCATCCAATTTACAAACTTTAAATATCTTAAAAAAATATAATCGTAATTTAAAAATTAAATATTTTAAAACTGGTGAAAAATTTTTTGACTGGAAAATACCTAGAGAATGGAGAATTAAGGAAGCCTATATAACAACACCTGATAATAAAAAAATTTGTGATTTTAAAAATAATAATTTACATGTTGTTGGCTATAGCAAAAAGATTACAAAAATTTTAAGTTTAAAGGAACTTCAAAAAAAACTATTTAGCATCATAAAAAATCCAGATGCGGTACCATATATAACTTCTTATTATAAAAAAGATTGGGGATTTTGTATAAAGCACAAGGACAGAAGGAAGCTTAAAAATGGCAACTACAGGGTTTTAATAGATTCTAAATTTATTAAAGGGAAAATGCACTATGGTGAAATCTTTATAAAGGGAGAGTTAAAAAAGGAAATACTTTTTAGTACATACATCTGCCACCCTTCAATGGCGAACAATGAGTTATCTGGGCCAGTTTTGGCTACTTGGATTGCACAATTTTTAAAGAGCAAAAGAAGAAGATATAGTTACAGAATAGTATTTACTTCAGAAACAATAGGAACAATAGCGTTTATTAAAAAAAACTTATCTAACTTAAACAAAAACCTTTTAGCAGGTTATATTTTAACTTGTGTTGGTGATGAAAGATGTTTTTCATTTATACCAAGTAGAACTGGAAATACTACAAGTGATAGATTTGCACTAAAAATATTAGATAAAGTTAAAAAAAAAGTAAATTATTATTCATGGCTCGATAGAGCAAGTGATGAAAGACAGTACTGTTCACCTGGTATAGACTTACCAATCTGCACAATAATGAAATCAAAATATGGTAAATTTAAAGAATATCACACATCTTTAGACACTATAGGACGTGTTGTAACCAAAAAAGGTTTATATGAAAGTTTAAATGTATACAAAAAACTCATTGCGGAATATGAAAAAAATTTTTTTCCAATTACAAATTTCAAATGTGAACCATTTATGACTAAACATAAATTATATCCTACAACAAACAATAGAACAAACTGGGCAACACCAGCTGAATTACAAACTAGAAATATAATGAATTTTTTATCTTGGTGTGATGGAAAAAGTTCTTTAGAAGAAATTGCTGTTAAAATTAAATTAAGCTCTAAAAATATAAATAAAATTTTTAAACTTTTATTAAAAAAAAAATTAATACATATTTAGTAGTATGGATAAAGATATTTTAAAAAAATATAATAAATGTATTTATTGTGGATCTGGAGCTTTAAAAAAAGAAAAAAAACAATTTTTTCCTGAAAATTTTTATCTGAAAGCTATTAAACATGACTTAAGATTATCAAAAAAAAAATTTGAGGAAATGAAGGTCTTCAAATGTGAAAAATGCTATATTCTTCAAAACAACCCTTGGTTTACAGAAAGTATTTCTAAAAAAATTTACTCAAATATATATGGTCAGCATAATAGGGGCTGGTCTAACTTACTTAACTTTCTGAAAAAGGGCACCGAACCTGATCATGGTTCACTTTTTAACTTATTAACTAAGAAAATTAAGATTAAAAATTATGCAGAATTTAATAGTCCTTTTATGGGAATTTTTATCAATTTTTTTACTAAAGAATACAAAAAAAGTAAATTATTTTATAAAAATCTATCTAACAATATTTTTGGTTACTTAACTTCAAGACAGGTTGCGGGAAAATCAAAAAATTATCAAAAATCATCTTATAAAAAGTCTACAAAATTTTTTAATGATATTGTTATTTTAAAAAAAAAAAACCAAATAAAAAAAAAAATAAATAAATTTTTATTCGTAGATAACTCTAATTTATGCTGGGGTCAAAATGATAATTATAAATCTGTAAATAGTAAATCATTTGCATCTGAAATTTTTGATTTAAAGATTTTAAGCCTAGATAATAAAAATATAAAAGTTGATCTTTTTGGAATTTTTCACACTCTTGACCATACATTCCAGCCAAAAAAAATATTAGATTTTGCTCTTGCTAATAGTAAGCTTGTGATTGTTTACTGTCATGCTAGTAAAGAATTAAACAAACAACATTTATTTACTTTTACTAGTGATTTTTTAAAATATCTAAAATCAAAAAAAATATATACTTGTGATTTAACTCAAAAAATAAAAAAAAATTATAGATCTCAAGAAATGTATTTTTTGTGTTCTAAACAGAAAAGACACATAAGTAACTTAAAGCTTTAATTAATAAGAAATATATAAATATTTGGTATACATATGAATTTAAATAATTTACACATCATCTCATGATAGCAACAATAGTCATAACAAACTTTAATTACGAAAAATATTTAGGGAGATGTATTAGAAGTTGCTTAAACCAGTCTATAGCTGAGCCATACGAGGTAATACTTGTTGATGACAATTCAAAAGATGGTTCACTTAAAATAGCAAATGATTTTAAAAATTTTAAAAATTTTAAAGTTATTGCAAATAAAAAAAATATTGGTGTAGCTGCATCAGCTAATATGGCTTTTAAAAAAGCTAAAGGAAAATACATTGTAAGAATTGACTCAGATGACTTTGTATCAAAATATTTTTTATTTTTTTTATATTTTTATATAAAAGAAAATCCACAAAAATTAGGTGTAGCTTGTGATTATAGATTTATTGATGATAACGAAAAAACAATTAAAAGAATTTCTGCCTCTCAAAAACCAATAGCTTGCGGTATTCTCTATAATAAATTGAAATTATCAAAATATGGCTATTATAATAAAATTTTTAGGCATAGAGAGGAAGAAGAACTAAGGGCAAGAATGGGCAATAACTACAAAATTGGATATTTAGAAATACCTCTTTATCGTTACAGAATGCACTCTTCAAATAAAACCAAGAGTAATGATTATAAATTTAGTTATAAAGATAAAATATTAGACATTTATCAAAATAAGATATTCACAAGAACTAAAAAGTTTTCAAAAAAAAGGAATATTGTTGCAATAATACCAGCAAGATCTGGTTCCAAAAGATTAAAAAATAAAAATATTTATAATTTTAGAAAGATGCCTATGATTGCATGGACTATAAAAGCAGCTCTTAATTCTAAATTTATAAACAAAGTTTATGTGAGCTCTGATAGTAAAAAAATATTAGATATTGCAAAGAAATATAAAGCAAAAACAATATTACGCCCAAAAAATTTATCTGATGACAAAACTCCAAAAATTCTTGCAATAAGACATGCTGTAAAGCAGCTTTCCAAAGATAATAAAAAAATACATATTGTTGCAAGTCTGCAAGCTAATTCTCCAAATATAACTGCTTTAGATATTGATACTTGTATTAGTGATATGATAAATAAAAATAAAAGTGAAGTTATGTCAATAAATAGAAATTTAAACCAAAATGGTGCGATAAGAGTAATGAAATATAAAACTGTTTTTGACAAAATGTTAAGTACCCATTTTTCTTGTGCCATAAATGATGTGGTAGATGTACATACTATTAATGATTTAAAAAAAATTGAAAACTAAATATGAAAAAAAATGAAACGATAAAAATTATTGCTGAAATTCACCCTCAACATAAAGGGTCAATGAATGAAATTAAAAGAATGATACTCCAATGTAAAATATCTGGTGCTGATATCGTTAAGGTCCAACTTTATGATAATAAAAAACTTTTTAACAATGATGATAGAAAATATTTGGAAATCTCAAAAGATGAATTGGCTGAAATTAATGATTTTTGTATAAAAAATGATATTGAATTATCTGCCTCCATATTTGATTTAAAAAGAGTGGACTGGTGTAGCGAATTAAACTTTAATACTTACAAAATAGCCAGCAGATCTGTAGAAGATAAAGAATTATGTGAAAAAATTATTTCTTTAAACAAAAAAGTAATTATTTCTCTAGGAATGTATGATTTTGCTAACAAACAACTACCCTATAAAAAAGATAATATTGAATATTTATATTGTGTTTCTAAATATCCAGCAAGCCATGAAGATATTAAAATGCCTAATTTTAATAACTCTTTTTTTTCAGGATACAGCGATCATACTATTGGTATTGGAGCTTGTTTATATGCTGCTTCAAGAGGAGCTAAAATAATTGAAAAACATTACTCAAATAATAAATCATTAAATACAAAAACAGAGATGGCCCATGTATGTAGCATGGATCAAAAAGATTTGCTGACAATTAGAAATTTAAGTGACAGCTTAAACTTACTTCAATCCTTGAAGGGCTAATTTTCTGTTAAATATTTTGGTATTTTTATTTGATTGATCAAAATTTTTAATAAAATTTTTTAAATATTCATTAATGACTTTATGTCTACCATATTTTTTTGATTTTTGATAGTATTCAGACTCTTCCATTACAAGTGGTCTGGTGAACTGATAAAGACCAATACAGAAAGAACTTATATCTACTTGATTAATTCTTTTATCTTTATATTTTTTTTTTATTAATTTTATTAATTTTATGTTTTGATTAATTATATTTTCTTTATATTTAACATCAGTAATTTGATTTTTTCCACTAAGTGTTTTTAATTTCTTTCTAATTGTTGATACTTTTACTAATTTATTAGATTTTTTTTTTATATATATTCTATCACCACCTATAGAAAAATAAGAACTTCCAGAGTGATTATATTCTCTAAAGTCATTATCAAAATAAAAAACTTTTCCTCCTAAGAGTTTAATATCATGAACAATGTCTCTTGGATGAAAATTATGTTTTTGAGGAACAAAAAAATCATCCATTACTCTAGAAGATTGATAATGATTAAACTCTCCCAAAGCAAACAAAATAGCATTTAAACTTCTTATCTCTGAAAGTTGTTTTTTTTTTAATATGAAACGTATTGCATCAACAATAAAATATTTGAACTCCCCACTTCTATAAAAACCCATATACATTAACCCATTCATCTTTAAGGCATTTATGAATTTTACAAGAGCTAATGCTGGGACATTAATATGTTGATAAATACCAGATAAAAAAATTATATCATATTTATTAATACCAATTTGAGCTGTTTCTATATCTGATGAGAATGAATATACTTTTTTTTTATTTTTTTTTGCCCAACTGTTTAAACTTTTTACAGTGCTTTTGCCAATATCCAGGTGTGTTACATCGGCTCCATATTTCGCGAAGAATCTAGACTCTCTTCCAGTTCCTATATTAAAAACTTTTTTATTTTTTAACTTACTTAATGGAATTCTCATTTTACGAAGAGACTCTTTAATGTATATTTCTGAGTTATTGTCAGTATTTTTTATTAATTTTCCATCTTTCTTTTTAAATATCGGTCCCCATGCTAACTCCTGATATAAAAAGTTAGTCATATTTTTATAATAATTTTTATTTACCATGAACTTCCTTATTTAATTTTGAATTTGTGTAAATATATTTATTTAAACCACTATTAAAATCTTTTGATAATAGTTTATGATAACGTCCTATAAGAGACATTCTAAATCTATTAGAGCTATTTTTTCCACTCCTATGAATTAAATCTAAATCTGTAAGAAGAGCATCACCTTTTTTTAATTCTTTACTAATTATTTCTTTATATTTTTTTAAATATTTTGGATCAATATTTCTCTTTGATGAATATAATTTTGATTTTGATTTTGATTTTTTAACATTAAGAGGACCAAGTCTATTTGAATTTTTTAATAATTCTAAAGGACCTAGATCTCTACCCAAATCATGTAAAGGTATCCAAATAACAACTCCATTTTTTCCACTTGAGTTTTGTCTAAAATATGATGAATCCTGATGCCATCCAAGTGAATTTCGCTCGTCAAATGGTGGGTCAAGTCGTATTGACATATCGGTAAATGTTAAACAGTTAAGTTTTGTATTTAGAAGTTTTGACACAAAATTTAAGATTTTTTTATTAATAAGTATTGAGTAACCAAATCCTATAGTTTGTAAACTATCAAAAAAAGAACCAAATTTTTCTTTATTCTTTTTTCTTAATTCGATCAAGTGCTTATCAAAATCTTTTTTTTTAATATTTTTTTTTTTAAAAAATTTAAAATTTTCAAATAAGATATTATTAAGATCTGAGATTATTTTCGGATCAAAAAAATTTTTTAAAACTAAATATCCTTCTTTTTTAAAAAATAATTTATTTGAATTACTTATTTTAAAATTTTTAACTTTATTCATATGTCAATTTAATAATAACAATTTTTTTTAGTATTAAAAGATTATAAATGTATTTATAGATTTAAATATTCTAAGAAATTGATCTTGTCATGCTTTTAATTAAATCATATCCGTCCCATACTAAGTTCATCTCAAAAGCACTTCCTATAGGGACAATTCTGTCAATACCTTTAAATCTTTTTTTTACTATTAAATTAATTAATATTTCTCTCTTAAATCCAAAATAAGATAATGTTTGAAAATTTTCACTAATATAATTCTTAATAGTACTCAAATTTTTTATGTTAACTGAAAAAAATATTCCGTACGCCAAATTATTATACAAATTGTATTTTGGTGGTTTTTTTAAATCGATTGTAACTAGATCAATATTTTTTATACTTGTTTTTACTTTTGAGTTATTTTTGATTGCCAGTTCATTAAATAAATATAATTTATCACTTGTTTTTGAAAAATCTAATTGATATTTGCTAGAAATAAAAGACCTTAATTTTTCATAAAATTTTTTTTTTATATTCATATTTTTTCCATACCAAAATATTATCTTTGGAGATGAGCAGCCTCTTTGATCCATTAAGTAAGCATCAATATAAAATTTATATACCAAATTTGTAAATTCACTAATTTTAAGTTTTTTTAATTCTTCAGTATTAATTAAAGATCCTGAAACTTTATTTGGAAAATATAAATCAACATTTCTAGTTTTGGTGTTATATTCCTTAAATTTTTCTACTGTTGTATCACCCCCCCAAATTAATCTTACATCAGAAATTTTTGACAACATTGATGATTTAAAATCTGATTTTTTATATTTAATAAAACATAAACTTTTTTTTAATTTTCTAAATTTTTCGTAAGAAAGTATCTTTTTTATGATCTTTAAAAGTGAATTAATTTGTGGGAAATCTTTCTCTGGTATTCTTATAAAGTTTTCACAACCAGAAATTATACCTATAGCCATAGTAAAAGCCAGGTTCATAGGCACATTAGATGGTGGAATATGTAGGGCTATCCCTCTCCCAATCAAATTCAAATTATAATTTAAATTTTTTTGATATCTTTCTATATTTTTTTTTCTACACCAAAATCCAAAGTCTTTTAAATCTGGATGAATATTTAATTTTTTATCTTTTAAAATTTCTTTTGAAATTTCGTTTAAAAAACCAATTTTTTTTTTGTTAAATGGTTCACTTAAACCATCTTCCCCATTTAACCAGTTTCCTAAAACAATCTTAAAATTTTTTTTAAACATTAGCGCATCCCCTATTTTCAGAATTTTCAATTCTATTCAAAACTTTAAAAAATTTGCCTTTTCTTCCACATTTGCAATTATCCTCACCCATGATAACACCGATATCTTCTGTAATTATATTATGGCCTGGATAACTAATAGGTAACAGAGACATAACCTGAATAATTCCTGGTTGTTTAGATTTTTTTTCTAAATTTAAATTAGAGTTTCTTATAAAAATATCTGAAAAAATAGAACTATGAAAATAACCATACTGACATTCCATAAATATAGATCCAGTTTGTTCAATCATTCCATAATAATTAATTATTTTTTTTATTCCTAACCTTTTTTTAATTTCTTGATTAAAAACTTTTTTTTTTATTTTTCTATTTTCAAGCCTTTTCCATCCTCCACCATGTATAAAATAACTTTTTTTATCATTAATTTTTATTTTTTCTTTTTTCAAAACTTGAATAAAGTTTTCCCATACAATATTTGTAAAGCCAAAATAAACTGAAGCCTCTTTATTTGATTTTTTTTTTAAAATTTTAATCAAATTTAAATTAGGTTGATAATTTTTTTTTAATAAAAAATATCTTTTTTTAAAATTTTGCGCAAAACCTCTGATGGCAGCTGTTTTAGCATTAAAATTTTTTATATCATAAAAATTTTTTTTACTATCAATTATAAAAATTGTATTAGTGTCTTTAGGTATAAAATCAAATATAATTTTTTTTAAAACGTTTGCTTGAATTAGAGATGTTTTTAAATCAATATTAATTTTAGATAAATCTGAACCACTTGTGCCAGAAGATTTTAAAGTTTTAATTTTTTCATATTTTGTTGATTTTAAATTATATAATTTAAAAAGTTTAGAATGCAAATATGGTAGAGACTCTGAATTTCTAACTTTATCAAAATTTGGAAATCCTAAGTCTGCTACTTTTTTAAATTCTTTGGAATTTTTATAATGATGTAATGTAAGCCTTCTTTGATTATCAAAAAAAAATGTTTTTTTTTTATTTTTTTCTAATTCAAAAGGTTTTTTTTTAAGTAAATTATTAAAATTTATCATAAAATATTATTAACTTTTATAATCTATTTCTGTCAATTTTTTGATTATTATTTAAGGGTAGTTTGCTCACATAATTAGTAATAAAACCACTTTGATCTATGTTTGTAAAATTTGATAATTTTTTTATAAGAAGATTTTTTTTATATTTTTTTTCGTAACTAATTTTAAGATAACCACTTTTTTCTTTACAATAAATAATAAAACCAGCTTTTCTCATCTTATATTCTAGCTGAGATATATCTATTCTAAAACCAAATATTTTAGCTATTTTTCCAGACCTTGATGTCAAATAAAAAAAACCATCTTTATCTTTATAGCCATAATCCTCGGTATTTAATTTATAATTTGGTTTAAATATTTTTACTAAATCTTTTCTAGACTTTGCATAACCTAAAAAAACATTTTTTCCAAATAAGATTAACTTTCCAATCTCATTTGATTTTACAATGAATTTATTTTTTTTACCTAATAGCATAATTTTATAATTTATGAGGGGCTTTCCTATGCTTCCAAGTTTTTTAATTGCTAATCTGGGTTCTAAATATGAAATTCTCGGAGAAGCTTCAGTTTGACCATACATGCAATAGAATTTAATTTTCTTCTTATTGCATTTTATTATTAATTTTTTTTTAATTTTAATATCTAGCTCACCACCTGCTTGGGTTAGGTATCTTACGTTCATATTAAATAAGTTATTTACCCCCAATCTATCAATAATTTTGTAGGCATATGGAACTCCATTAAAGGATGAAATCTTGTATTTTTTAAAATCTGTCCAAAATTCCCTGGTTATTATAGATTTATTGGTCACAAAAATTGATGAACCAGAGCTAATGTGAGAATTAATAATTGAGAGCATATAACTATAGGATAATGGCATGCTAGTTACTGTAATATCTTTTTCTGAAATATTGAGATAATTACAAATTTTTTTTGTATTATCTTGAATATTTTCATAACTTAATATTACAAACTTTGGTGTACCCATTGAACCAGAGGTTGGAATTAAAATAGAAATTTTATTATTTATTTTTGTTTTTTTTTTAATAGTGTTTTTAAATATATAATAATTTTTAAATTGATCAAAAAGTTTAAAATTTATCTTTAAATTTTTTTTTCTTTTAAGATTACAAACTAAAAAATCTGGTTCATACTTTTTTAGTATTTCTTTTATCTCAAAATTTTGCATTTTAAAATCTATCAACATTATTGAGGCTTTTAGAAAGTGCATAAATATATAATAGTAAAAAACTTCAATCTTATTTTCACATATTATCAGAACAAGTTTTTTTGAATTAAATTCTTTTTTAAATTCTTTTTCTTTTTCGAAAAAATCTTTATAAAAAATTTTGTTTTCTTTATCAAACAATGCTAAATTATCTTTAAATCTTAAAAGTGAATTGAACATCAATTACTAAGAAAATTTTTAATTTTTTTAAAAATTTTTTTACCACTCAAACCATGATAATCTAACAGATATTCATAGTCTCCTGTTGGCCCAAACTCATCTGGTAAAGAAATATTTAAAATTTTTTTATTATGTCTAAATTCGCCAATAAAATTTTGTGATAAAAGTGAGTTTAATCCACCTATAATAGTATGTTCTTCAATGGTAATAATATATTTAAATTTGTTAATATATTTTTTTAATAAGGGTGTATTGAGAGGCTTTAAAGTGTGAACATTTATAATGCAGGGATTAATATTTGATTTTTTTAGAAGATTACTGGCAATTTTCACTTGACCCAATACCGAACCAGAACTTAATATCAAACAATCTTTTCCATAACTAATTATATTCGGTTTTTTAAATTCATATTTATAATCTTTTTCATAAACAATTGGACTACCTGGAATGCCAGTTAATCTAACATAACTTGGACCTCTTTTGTTGTTAGACAAATCAAATAAAATTTTCTTTAATTCTAAACTATCTGCAGGAGAAAAAATTTTCAGGCCAGGTATAGTTCTCATTATACTAATATCTTCTAAACCAAAATGACTATTACCTAAAAATCCCATCGACAACCCACTGCCCAATGCAACAATATTGACAGGATGTTTCATATAACCAAGGTTCATTCTGATATGTTCACTTGCTCTCATGGATAAAAAAGGAGCAAAAGATGTTATGAATACTTTGTATCCTTCTCTTGCTAAACCAGATGCAATTCCAATAAGATTCTGTTCACATATTCCAACAGATAGATATTTATTTGGAAAAGTTGCTTTAAATCTATCTAATCCAGAAGATCTACCTAAATCTGCTGAAATAACCATTAAATCTTTATTTTTTTTGGCAATATCAATCATAAATTGTCCAAACATTGCTCGCGGTCCCATCCTTGACCATTGAGTTAGAATTTTGTTATTCATTTTTTAAATTTGTTTTAAAGCTTGTGAATATAAATTTTTAGTTAATCTGTTATGGTGCCAATCATTATTTCTTTCCATAAAATTTACACCTTTTCCTTTAGTTGTTTTTGCTAAAAACACTGTTGGTTTGTTAATATGTATTTTTTTTAATGCATTCGATATAATCTGTAAATTGTGACCATCGCCTTTAATAGTGTTCCAACCAAATCCTTTCCATTTCTTTATTAAATTACTCCAATTCATTTGTTTATTTATTTTTCCATCATTTTGAAAATTATTACAATCAACAATCAAAAAAAGATTATTTAAATTAAGTTCTGTTGCAGTTATTGCTGCTTCCCAGTTAGATCCTTCATAGCATTCACCATCTCCAACTAGAACAAATATTTTGCCTTTTTTTTTCCTTTTCTTATACGACAATGCAATACCGCATGCAAAAGACAAGCCTTGACCCAAACTACCATTAGATGATTCAATTCCATTTTTAATGTCAACTATAGGATGAGCAATTAATTCACTCCCATTTTTTTGAAAAGAAGATAATTTTTTTTTACTTATAAATTTTTTACAATATAAAGCACTTAATAAACCAAGAAAACCATGACCTTTGCTTAGTATAAACTTATTATGTCCGTTTTTTTTAATATAACTCTCATATAAAACTGCAAGAATTTCGACCATAGATAAAGCTCCACCAATATGTGTTCTTTCATTACACTCATAGCTAGTCTTCAAAATTGTTTCTCTAATTTGATAAGATAACAATGAATACTTTTTAATATTATTTTTTTTAATCTTCATAATTTTAAACCATTGTCTAATCTTATAATTTGCCCATTAATTTCTTTTGAATCTCTTGATGATAAAGAGTCAATTAAATCTATCACACTTTTTAATTTAATTTCTTTTTTTGTTGAAGAATTTTCTAAAAATTTTTGTTTGATTTTTTTATCCATTTTTTTTGCCATCTTCGATTTAAAAACACTCGGTGCTATTGAATTTACTCTAATATTATATCTTTCAAATTCCTTTGCCATTATTTTTGATGCAAACATAAAAGCACATTTACTAGTACCATATGATAAAAAACCTTTCTCAGCTATCAATCCAGAAATAGATCCAATGTTAATAATTGATCCATTTTTTGATTTTTTGATAAATCTCAAAAGATTTTGGATTAATCTTATTTGTGAAAAAAAATTAATTTCAAAAACATTTTTTAAACTTTTAATAGATGTCATTTCAGTTAAGGAACCAGAAGGTACTGCCGAATTATTTATAAGCACATCAATTGTAGTGTTTGTTTTGTTTAAATTATTAACTAATTTTTTAAAATCATTATCTTTTAACATATCAAGTTTGAATATTTTTAAATTATTAGATTTCTGATGGTGACTGTTGAGATTTCTTTTAGTTCCAATGACTTTAAATTTTTTTTTAAGAAAGTAAGAGACTAGTTTTTTACCTAAAGTTCCATTACAGCCAGTTATAAAGACAGTTTTTTTTTGCTTCATATCTAATTATTAAAATGAATTTATTCATCTTAAATTTTAATCTTATATTTTTTTAAGATCTTAATTCCTTTTTTAAAAGAACTAAAATCAATTATATCATCCATTTCCATCGTAATTTTGAATGTATCCTCTAATTTGCCTATCATTGTCATATGGCCGACTGAATCCCATTTTGGTATAGTATTGTATTTAAGGTCCTTTTTAAGTATTTTTTTATTTATTGAAAAAGATTTAATAAAGACATTCTCATATTTAGTTTTATTATCCATAAAGTTATTCTTTTATACTTTTTTATTTAAACTTGCTTAAGACTTGCTAATAATATCTGTGTTTTTAATAGAATTTTTAAAATTAATCAATAAAATTTAATTTATCAAATGTCTCTAAATAAAAAGCAGTTTGAAACAATAAACAAAATTCTTGATGAGTTAAATTTAAAAAAAAATGATAAAATTCATTTAAGTTTGGATTTAATGAAAATTTTTTTAATTTTAAAAATTAAAAGAATGAGTTTTCTCAAATTTTCAGAAACCATATTAAGATTAATTAAATCAAGGATTGGTAAAAATGGATTAATAGCTGTGCCTGTTTTTAACTTTAATTGCATTAATACTAGAAAATTTAATAGAATGAAAACACCTGGTGAAACAGGGGCATTTGGAAATTTTTTATTAAAAAAATATTATAAAAACCGATCTTATCATCCAATTAATTCATTTTTAATTTTTGGAAGAAATAGCTCAAGATTAATTAATTATGAACATGAAAATTGTCATGGTTATAATTCTATATGGAAATATTTTATTAAAGAAAATTTTAAGCTTGTAACTATTGGTCACCATTATGTAAGATCTTTTACAATTGTCCATTTTCTAGAAAAAATTTCTGGTGTAAAATATAGATTTGATAAATCAGTTGAAATTCAATACACAAACTTTAAGGAGAGAAAGAAAAGTAAATTTGTATTTTTTGCTAGAAAATTAGATATCTGTAAACATTCAACAATTACTTTTAAATGTGATGAAATTTTCTTTAAAAGAAAAATTTTTGAATTTTTTAAAATAAATAGATTAATTAGTTTTAATCTTAATTTAAAAAAAGCAAGTAAACTAGTATTGAGTGATTTAAAAAGAAAAAAACCAATATTGGTGTCCTTTTCAAATAATAAAAACAAAAAACACAATGTATTAGATTTCTCAAATGTAATTAAATTGGAAGAAAAATATCAAAAGTTAAAACATTCTAATTAATCTATTTTTTTTTAACAAATTTTAATGGAACAAAATGAGTAATTTCACCTTCTGCAAATACAGTTTTATTATTTAATGAAGTAATTTTAACTTTGTAATTAGATATGCCCCTTTTTTGTGAGATTTTTTTCGCTTCACTTCTAATCTTAATAGGTGAAATTTTTCTTTTAAGAGTATTTTTAAAATCTATGTTGACTGCTCTCAAAAATCCTTTTGCACTATAGTATTTTTCAATATCCTTATAAATAATTAACATTGCAGTTTGACACATTATTTCAACGAGCAAAGCTCCGGGGAAAATTGGATCTTTTAATAAATGAGATGAAAATGTCCAATGTGATCTCTTAATTTTATATTGGCCAATTGCACATTCTTTTTTTTTCAAAACTTTTGCAGAGTCTAAAAATAAAAATGATAATCCTATATCTAGTATTTTGCTTATTTTTTTTTTATTTAAATTACTCATAAAAATTAATTAATTTTAATTATTAGCCTACCTGTATTATTATTATTCGGCCAATTTTTAAGTTTGTTACCAACTTGACTAATATCAATTTTTTTTTGAATTTTTTTTAATTTCCCACTTTCAATTAGTTTACCAATTAATTTTAAAGCTTTTTTTTTTCTTTTTTGATCTAAAATTTCAGAACCAGTTCCTACTAGAACAATTCCTCTCATTAAAAATGGTAAAACAGAAACTCCGGATAAATCTTGACCGGCAATTAAGCCTGACAAAGCACAAACTCCATTTTTTCTAAGTTTTTTAATTGAATTTGAAAGATATGTTCCACCTAAGCATTCCATGACAGCATCATATTCTGGAGGAAGTAGATTCATTTTCGAATCTAATAAAAAATTTTTTGACCCTATGATTTTTTGAACACCTAAAGATTTAAGATATTTTTCATTTTTTTTCACATTTCTTGTAACTGCAGTAATTTTCCAATCAAATATTTTTCCAAATAAACATGCAACAGAACCAACGCCACCTGATGCACCAGTGACTAATAATGAAAATTTATTTTTTTTATTAATTTTAGAATTTAACAAGATAGAATTTATTCCTGAAGCTGCTGCCAGTCCTGCAGTGCCTATTGAAATAACATCTTCAAACTTCCATTTTTTTGGTATCTTAAATAAATTTTTTGAGTGTATTTTGCAATAATTTGACCATGCACCTGGGTATGCACTATTGCTAGGAATGGAAAATGCTGCAACTCTATCTCCTTTTGAAAAATTTTTATTTGATGATTCAATAACTTTTCCGACTAAATCTACGCCTGGCACATAAGGAAATCTTCTTGCAACAGCTAAACTACCTTTTGATGCTAAATAATCCCTATAATTAATACTAGAAAAAAAATTTTTTAATAAAATAGTATCTTTATCTAAATGCCATGAGAATTTAGTTTTTTTTATATAGAGTTTAAACTCTTTTTTATTTTTATTTAACTCTAAATATTTACAAATATTAGTTTTTTTTTTCATTTATTTTTAATTCTTTCAATAAGTCTGATTGATTTACAGTATATCTATTTATATCAAAAAAATTTTTTTCAATGTTTACAAGTCTTTCATTAAATCTTTCGGATAGAAAATAAGACTCCAATATATAGTCTCCAAGCAGCTCAATAACTTGATTTTTTTTACATTTTTTTTTTGAAATAATCGAAAAAGTCTCAAAATCTATAAACTCTATATCTTTGAAAAATTTTTCTATATTTACACATTCAGAAAAACTTAAAAAATTATTTTTTTTTGAACTTGGTATTAATTCATTAAAAATTTTTTTATAATACGATTTATTTTTAAACATTTTTAAGCTTTTTTTTTATATAACTAGAAATTTTTAAACTAAGTGCGCAGATAGTTGATACTGGGTTCATGCCAGATGAAGAACAAAAAATACTTGAATCTACTATATACATATTTTTAATATCATGACATCGACCATTCTGATCTACTACAGATTTTTTTTTATTTCTTCCCATTTTTGCAGTCCCCATTATATGCCATCCTGTATGTTTTACTGGACCAAACGAAATGATATTTTTTGCCCCTGCTTTTATCATAAGTTTTTTACAATTTCTAATACCATCAGAAATCATTTTTTTTGAATTTTTTGAAACTTTATAAAATATCTTTACTCCAGGCATTCCATCACAGTCTAAATTTTTATAATCTAATGTTATTTTATTTTTTGACTCTGGAAAGTCCTCACAAATTATAGCTGCAGAAATAGTTTTTCCGTAGTATTTTAAAAAATCATTGAAAAAATTTTTTCCAAAATTCAATTGTTTTAATTTTTTACGCATGACAAAATGTTCAACAGGATGAGATTCTCTTAAAATTTGAATAGTATATCCCTTTTGAAAATTTTTATTTTTGTGGAATTGAGTACTATAAATCGAACAACCTTGCGGGCCTGAGTAAGATTTTAAAAATTCTGGAAATCTTCCTTCTACCCAGCCTAAAGGATGAAGCATCAAATTTTTTCCTAATAATCCAGATGAATTTGCAAGTCCATTAGGAAAATATTTATTTTTGGAATTTAACAAAAGTCTTGGGGTTCCCAAACCGCTACAAGCTACAATAATTATTTTAGCATATTTTTCTCTGAGTTTTTTTTTTTCGTCTAAATATAAAATACCGGTAGCTTTATTTTTTTTTGAAAGAATTTTCAAAACTTTAGATTTAGTAAATAGTCTAATCTTATTTTTAACTGCTTTTGGCCAATAGGAATTATTAGGCTCAGTAATTGTTCCTTTTTTTCTTGAATCAATTCTTTTTGTTATTACTCCGCTGTAAGAAGGCCACCAGTGCCAACCAAGTTTTTTAAAAGCACTTGCAACTTTGCACACCGCAGGTCCAAATTCTACTGGGGGCATCAAATTATTAATCTTATCAGGATAAGATGTGTCACCGGTCAATCCTGCAACACCAAGAATTTTTTCATTTTGTGAGTAAAATTTTTTAAGTGAATTATAACTTAAAGGCCACTTACTATTAACACCATTTAAAGATTTATTTTTAAAATCATCTGGTAAAAATCTTGGTAAATGAGCTGAATACAAGACCGACGATCCTCCAACTCCATTATAATTTGCTATTGAAATATCTGAGTCTTCATCATTTATCCTATAGTCATATTTGGATTTACGGATATTTGGATTTATATTTAATTTTCTATAATTTAAAAAATTTAATTTTTTTTTTTTATAATTACTTGAATTTTTTTCAAAATCTCCTTGTTCAAAACAAGCTATTTTTAATTTTGAAAAACTTAAATTATAAGCAGCAACTGAAGCAGCTACTCCGCCTCCAACTATTATAACATCATAAAAGTCAGATCTCATCTATCAACTTTTAGGAGAATATTTTGATAGTATTTCTGGTATGGTGATTAACATATTTGCTTCACAGGCAATTTCACCATCAACCAATCCTTTTCCATAACCATCACATAAACCTCTTTTCCAAGAATTTACTTTTGTTTCTATTACAAGTTTTTGACCAGGATGAATTTCTTTTTTGAACTTAACCTCATGTGAGATAGCATGAGTTACTTTTCCTTTGTTGCCTGGTAAAGTTGTAATTGCAACAGTTAACATTTGCGCCATAGCCTCTAACATTATAACACCTGGAACGTTTGGATGACCTTTAAAGTGCACAGGAAAAAACCACTCATTATTTGTAAAATTTTTATATCCCTCTGCAGTTTTTCCTGGTGTAACTTTAGTTACATGATCTATCATTAAAAATGGATATCTGTTTGGTTGATAGTCTTGAAGCTCTTGTGCATTTAAACTAAATGGTATTTTTTTTTTCATAATTTTAAACTAATATTTAACTACAGTATGTGTTCTTATATGGTCATTTTTTGGCGGAGAAGAATAAAAATGTAACATCCTTTTAATATTAACTGAAAGTTTGTTAATTTTTCTTTTTCCGAGCATTTGATCGTACATAAAATAGGGTTTCATCCACCAAGGACCATAATAATTAAATATACTCCATCTTCCTTTATTTGTTGCATTGCCTGCCTTATGCCATAGACCACTGTCAAAAATAACCATATCTCCTTTCTTTGGAGTAAGCACTTTATGTTTGTAGTTTGCATTTCTTGTTGGAATTTTATCTGAATAATGAGATTTTGGAATATAACGTGTCCCATTTTCTAAATTAAAATCATCAAGAGGGATCGTTACAATATAACTAAGTCCTCTTCCAACTCTTTTTCCTCCCAGATACCTAGAGTCAGTGTGCCATTCTGAATTATATACTGGTGATGGTGCTCTTTTATTTTTAGAATTTATATTTTTAATATTTGGATGTGAAAAAATTTTATGATTTATCAAATTTGTATTTATTAAAACATAATTTCTATCTAACAATTTTGATAATATTTTATCTATTTTTGAAAAATAAACTTGTTGAAAAAAAAAATTATCATATTGAAATGGGCTATTTATCATTTGAGTGAAGTTGCTAAAAGTATTAACTTTTTTTTTTTTAAGAAGTTTTAAAAAAAGCAGTTCACTTCTTCTAATATAATTTTCACATTTTTTTTTTGAAAAAACATTTTTTATAACTGTTATCCCATACAGTTTTAAATTATTTAAATGTTTTTGGTGACTCATATATCTATATGTTTATTAAAACTTTTTTCAGTGCATAAATCAAGCCAATTGAGCTATTAGTACTGGTCAGCTACACGCATTACTGCGCTTCCACATCCAGCCTATCAACGTGGTGGTCTA
>Ga0209335_10000429_pt1 | contig 50157 bp, 38 predicted proteins | sample COG_09_FD_184753 | JGI IMG/M metagenome (GOLD analysis project Ga0209335, IMG submission 184753) | Pelagic Microbial community sample from North Sea - COGITO 998_met_09 (SPAdes) (version 2) | ecosystem: Environmental > Aquatic > Marine > Neritic zone/Coastal water | place: Helgoland, sampling...
AGCACCTGTTGCTTGTCCTGCCACTTCTCCTTCCATATCTCGCGAAGGTTTCACTTTGTCGAAAAGAAATCGAACACAGTCGAGGTGTCCTCCAAGAGCAGCTTGTTTACACGAAGCGTTTTTATCACACGGGCAACCATTATAGAAACAGTATTTCAACATCTCGCGATTACCTTTAGCTGCTGCCGCTTTAATCGTCCATTCATCCCACTCGCAGTGTTTCACTTCTCTCGCCCACTTGAGAAACTCGAGTTTGTTCGTTCCAGCAACTCCCATGCAAAACCACGCTTGGTCTTTCACTCTTCCATCTTCATATTTCTCTCCCCAGCGTATGTTATTCCACGCCCATTCCAACGTTGAAATAGATGTTAATTCAACAATAGAGTAACCTAATCCCGATACGTTTACCCCGGCATACTCAAGCACACCCCAACTCTCTCTATTCACCTCTGAAAAGAAAAACCGATCTGTCGTCTTCAATTTCGGAAGCACATGCGAGACAAACACATCCTTATGATGCAACACCAATCCGTTCCATAACTCCGTCGGTCCGAGCTTCAACCGCTCCATTTCCGCGGCGAGCTTTTCTTTCTCCCTCTTCTTCTTTCTCTTCTGCGCGCCGGATATTATCTTTTTCCCACCCATTCGTTGTTGTGTCAACTTTCTTTTTCTCTTTTTCTTCTTCACATGTAAATGTGTCTTTTCTTTTGGGGGCCGTTTTCCGTTTTATTCGTTCTTTCTCGTTGACTCAAAAAAACTCTTCTCCAATTTTTATTCATTTTTATTCCCCGTCGTCGTCGTGTAGTGTATATTATATTATAATGAAACGCGGCGCACTGGTACAACTGAAATGCGCTATTCAGCATTACGATTGGGGCGTTTCCGGACAAACCCCGAGCGCGGTGGCTGAACTCGGTTCTTTAAACAGAGAGGAAAAAATTGATGAAGAGAAACCACACGCGGAGTTATGGATGGGGACGCATCTGAGCGGACTGAACGTGATTAAAGAAACTGATTCTTCTGATTCTTCTTCTTCTTTAAAGCAACACGTGGAAGCGAACGCGAAGGAAACGCTCGGGGAGAAATGTTTAAAAAGGTTTGGGAACGATTTACCGTTTTTGCTGAAAGTTTTATCCGTGGCGAAAGCGCTTTCGATCCAAGCGCATCCGGATAAACAGTTAGCGGAGAAGTTACACGAAGAGAAACCGCACATGTATAAAGACGCGAATCATAAACCGGAGATGGCGTTAGCGGTGACTGAATTTGAAGCCATGAGCGGTTTTATTAGCGAACCGAAAGAAGCGTTGGAGAAGTGCCCGGAGTTGAAACTTCTGACCGGGATTCGTTTGGAAGAGATGGATGCCATGAAAGAAGATAAGAAAGCGCAGATGAAATATTTGTTCACGAAAGTGATGTTGGCGGAAAAAGAAGAGGTGGCGAAGCACGTGCGAGCGCTGGTGAAACGATTAAAGGAGGAGGCAGAAGGAAAAGGAGGAAACGACGACGACGAGAGAGACCGGTTGGCGTTGAGATTGAACGGACAATATCCAGACGACGTCGGCGTCATGTGCGCGTACTTGTTGAATTACATCAAGTTGCAACCAGGAGAGGCGGTATACATGGCGGCGAACGAACCGCACGCGTACTTGGACGGCGAATGCGTGGAAGTCATGGCGACGAGCGATAACGTCGTGCGAGCCGGGTTGACGCCGAAAGCGAGAGATACGGAAATCTTATGCGACATGTTGACGTACAAGTTGGGGAAACCAGAGGTTCTCACGGGAGATGTCATCGATAAAAACACGAAACGATATTCGCCTCCGTTTGACGAGTTCGAGTTAGAAGTCATCTCGTGCTCGAAAAACGAAACCGCGGAATTGACGGTAAGCCAAGGACCTTCGATTTTGCTCGTGAAAAACGGGAAAGGTACACTCAACGACGACGTCAGGATTGAGAAAGGATCGGTCGTTTTTGCCAACGCCAACGAGAAGATGACTTTGACGAACAGCGACGACGGCGAGGTTTCCATCTATCGAGCGCAAGTCAACACTCGCGTCTTTTAATTTTTGATATTTTTTGCTTACTTCGACTGTACATTTTTTTGCATCATCTTCCTCATTAAGAATCATCATGGCGTGGCTAAAGGCGGTCACTCGCGCGCATTCCTCTTCTTTAACTTCTTCTTCTTGGTATTCATCTCGCCGCCGCCGTTGTCGGTGTCCTCCTCGCATTGCTTATTGTGCTCTCTTAAAGAAGGGAAAAGCAGACGACGAGAAAGATTTTGACGAGTTCGTTACGAAACATTCCGACGCTCGCGCTTCCATCGGGTACGATAAAACGACTCGCGTTCGAGGCTTGTTCGCGTCGAGAGAGATTAAAGCGAAGGAGGAACTCTTCCACGTTTCGTTGAAGAAAGAAGACGAGAGAGTGTTCATCGACAATTACGAGAACGAAGACGACGATTGGGCCGCCAGTTTAGCCAAACAGATATTAGTGAAAAGGAGGAGAAGTACTTTGAGTGATGATGAAAAGAAAGAACTGAAAATAGCGTACGCGAACGCGCTGCCGAAGGAGATGATCGGCATCGCGAATAAGTGTTGCTTTTACGACAATAACACGCGATACGAACTCGTTTGCAAGTTTTTCGAGGCCACGGGCGATCACGACGCGAAGGAGGAGTTGATGAAGTATGAAAAACAAGTGTCTTCGCGAAGCCGCCGCCACGGCGAAGAAGAAGAGGAAGAAGAAAAGTACGGCTGGGCGTTGAGTCAAGTATTTTCGAGGACGTTTCGAATTGAAGACGCGAGAGGTAGGAGAGCGCCGCGGAGAGTGATGATTCCAATCGTCGATTTATTAAACCACTCGTCCGTGGAGGAGGAAGTGAACGTGACTTGGAGAGTGAAGGAAGATTTGAGCGCGTTTATCGTCGAGGCGAAAAGAAACGTCGGGAAAGACGAGGAGTTGATTCTTTCCTACGGCGAGAGAAACGATCAGCACTTTCTGTTATTTTATGGATTCTTACCGTCCATGAACCCGTGCAATTCAGTCATGATGTGGGAAAACGTCGACGAGTGCTTGAACTGGTACCAAAATCTCTGCGGCGCGGATGAAAACGATACAAAATGGGACGCGATGAAATACAAATGCAAACGAGCGCTCGGTTTACTCAAGAAGAAAGACGAAGGAGATTTTATCGACGATGATAACGATGAACGGCGTCGATTTATCCTGAGTCCAAACGCGAAAGTCGATAACACCACGTTACTCGTACTCAACGAGATATCTGGAGATAACGATATGGCAATAGCCGCTGTGAGAGTAAGAGCGGAGGAAATTCTTTCGCAAAGATTTGCGTCGGACGACGACGCGAACATTGAAAGGATCTTTAAACACTTACTTGAGGAAACACAGATGGATGAAGGCGATATCGAACTGTTGAGGGCGTATAGAAATAGAAAAAGAGATATTCTTAGAGAAATCATTTAGATGTAGTTGTAGATGACTTTAGAGCAGATTAGATGTAGTTGTACCAGTAGTTAAAAGTTTTTTATGACAGAAGATGCTTCTTAAGGACACGCGCTCAAGAGACTGTTAACCACGTGCACGACCAAACGCGCGGCGGCTTTTACGCTGGGCGAAATGTTCTGAGAACTCGATCCTAATTTTCGCAAAGACTCGTAAACGGCAGTCAATACCGGTCGCACGTGCAACTTCAACGCGGGGTCTTGAGGATCGATAGCCAAGCACGTGTCGCGAATCCAATCGAGCTTTCTCTCCGCGTCTTTCGTCGTCAAATCCGAAGAGAGCTGTTGCGCCAGCGAAAGTAGCACGAACGGCGACAACGGACACGGATGCTGTCCAAACACGCGCTCTGGAGCTACTTGAGAACACAACCACGAGACAATTTCGAGATTGGAAGTACCTAACGCCGATGAAAATGCAGCGTCGAGATTGCCGGTATTCAACAATCTCTTGATCTCTAAAGTAGGATCCTGTGGCGCTTGCGGCGGCGGTTTCCGTTGCTCCAAGTCGGCGAGTGAACGCACTCCTCCTCCTCCACCAGCTTGTGGCGGCATTTGCTGCTGAAACATTCCTTGCGATGGACCAGATTGTTGTTGCATACCTCTGAATGCGTTGGAAACGGAAGATTTGAGTGCAGAATCTAAGGACTGCGGTAAACTTCTCATTTCGTTCACAGTTCTTTGCAACTCTTGGACGAGAGGCATCGCGTTTGCTTGCACCGATTGATCTCTAATTTGCATCAACTCGTTGTTTAGTTCACCTATAGAGCGCTCGAAAGTGTTTGCAATTTGGTTAAACATGTTTTGCGTCGAGCGTTCAAACGCTGGAATCATGACTTGTTGCATAGCTTGTCGAATTTCGGATTGAAGAGTCGTTTGCACCGCTTCCTTTGCGGCGGCGACGGCGGCCCGTTGCGAAGCTGCCGCGTTCGTCGCAAGAGCAGCTTGCACTGCGGCGGCATTTTCACCCAACTGCTCCGAAACTATTTGAGATATCGCGGTTGGTAAATCTTTTGTGGTTGCTTGCGACATCAGCGCGATTAATTGCTTTTGTCGTTCGCGCTCCGCATTGTCTCTTTTCTCGCGTTCCTTTCGCAACTTATCTCGATCTTGTTTAAGTTCATTCTTTAGTTCTCTGATTAACTTTGCAACTTCTTTATCACTACCACTGTCGCCACTTGTAGTAGCGGTAGTAGCAAAAATACTTGGCGCTGAAACAGGCGCCGCGGCCGGTTTACTCGCCTGTTGCTGCGCAATTGGAGGCGGAGGTTTATCGCTCACCGATGGAGAGCTCGGTGCGAGTTCCTCTGCGCTTGCCGATTGCGACATAGATTTCTTAAACATATCCGGGGTCAAGAGTCCCGAAACAACCGGCGAGGCAGCGCGCTGAGGAGGAGCATCGGTGATAATGGAAGGGAGTTCCTGTTGTACTTGTTCCGCAATAGTCGAAGAAGGGCTTTTACCCTTCGGTAACAATCGCACGCAATCTAACATCGGTAAACGCAATTGCTGAATCGCGCCGGTTTGCATACAAAACAGACCAAACTGCGCGCTTTGTACATCATCGTCTTCATCCGAGACATCGAGAGCTACAAGCGATAAAATCGGTTGCGACACGCTAAATTGAGAAATGTAATTAAATTTACTCTCGTGTTCATTCACAGAAAGAGCGTATACGACGTTTCTCTTGGAATCCGCAAACAAAAAGCACTGCTTATCTTTATACCCGACCCTGGCGAATTGAAAAGAGTTCCAGAACCACTCGGAAGAACATCCAATTTTAATCGATTGAGTCGTTTTTAGAGTTTCTGTTTTTTTGTCGTAATGCAAGCATTCGATGTAAGCACAGCCCGAACTCGCGTTTACAGTGGTGGCTACGGCCAACGTGTTCTCATTCATCCATCGCGCCGCGCAGTTTCCCATTGACTCCCTTTTTAACAAAGTCGTCTTCGTGAATCCTAAACCTTGCGGTTCTAACTCAAACACTACTATACCATACCACCCTGAGACGTCCCTTTCAGTCGTCGCGACGATTCGTCGCTGGTTTGTAACGTCAATCGAAGTGATCGGGCCGTGCAAGTCTACGTTCTCTTCAAACGGAATCGGCGATTGGCCGCCGGCATCTTCATTTAAATCTACGGAAGATTTGAAGATTGCGTTCCCATACGCGATCAAAAATTCCGCTTTGCTGTCGTTGGATGATTTTCTAGGAAACCAGCGAAAGCTCGGCACGATTAAAGAGTCGTTCGAAGTGGTCGTTCCGCTCACGTTGTCCGCTTCGCTCGACACGTCCAACTTCAACAGCGTCGAGTCGCTGATCGTTTCCGAACTCTCGTCCTCGTTTAGTCTTCTCACAAGCAACGTCCCATCTTCGCTCAAGGTTGCCAAAATGTTCTCTTCCTCGTTCGTGGACGGTAAAAAACTCATGCTCGCGATTGGCGTCTCGTGCCCTCTGAGAAGCGAGCGCGATTGACTCACTTGACTCAACACTCTGACTAACCCGTTCCGAATCCCGTAGCAACAAAACGTCTCGTTCGCGGCTATCTTTATAGCGTTTGACTCTTGATATTCCGTCGCGTACACCGTAATCGGAGACGCTTCCAGTTGATTCTCTTCAGAAGAGGCTCCTCCGAAATCATTCTCCACGTCTATTGTGCTTTCTTTCAACGAATCGTCGATCGCGCAGCCTTTCGTCAAATGCTTCAACGCTTGTTGCTTCAACAATTCTTCGTCCTCTTCGCCGTTCTCGTAAAATATCATTTTACTACCGTTTGTTCCCGATCCTGATCCTCCTTGCGTCGTCGTTTCCGTCGTCGTCGTCGTCGGGAATGATTGCGTTAAAGAGTCCCCGTCGTCCTTCTTCTTCTTGTTCCCAAACAATCCCATCTCAATTGTGTGATTGTGTTTTCTTTCTTGTGGCGAGTGCACTAAAATTTTTTTGTGCGAAAAAATGAAGAGACGAAGACAGAGGAATTTTTTAAAGTGACTACTATTAGTATTTACATCATCAGTCGTCTGCGCGTCGAACACCATCACCTAAAAATGAAAGTTAACTGGTTGTCTCCCTTTTACTGCAAACCCCACAGTTCTTTCAAAAGTTCGTACACGTAAAACGAAACCGCCGCGGAGGGGAAAATTTTCGTATAGTTTGGAATCAAACCAGCGTAAAGCGCGGGAATACCTTCGGCTCGCGCGATGTGCACCATGCCTTGAACGACGTTTTTGTACTGCGTGGCATTTTTTGCACCATGGGCGAGCGTTTTCATGCCTTGAACTTGCATTCGACGCTGTACGAGCTCGATCGGGTAGACGCCGGTCTGCGCGGCGGCTCCCGCGAGCGCGCCGAAACACAACGTCGGTAAAGGATTTGAGGACTGCGATAGCGTCGATTCGTCTTCGTTGAGGAAACGCACGCGAAACTTTTTGTATTGTTGCTTGCAATAATCGTACACGAAGAAGTTGATGGCGCCGTAAGGAGCAACTCGAATCATGTTCGCGCCTAAACCTTTCCACAACGCTTTCGGGCCTTCGTTTTTGATGAGTTCCGACCAAGCGACTTCGAGGCGCATGCCGGTCCCGGAGACGCGCGAACGAAGCGTATCGATTGGATGCGTCAGAGCAGTTCCACACATGGACGCGACGGATCCACCGATCATGCGTTCACCTCCGCTCAAATCCCCCGCAGCGGTTTTGTTGTTCGTGTTATTATTATTTTCTTTCTCGTTCTCGATTTGATCTTTTTGTTTCATTTTCAACCGTCTCGCTTTGTACGTGTCGTAGACAAAAAACTCAACCGCTTTGGTCGGCGCGATCCTCAAAACGTTCAAAGAGTTACCGCGAAAGAGAGCGGGTGCACCTTCTGTTCTGATGATGCGCTTTAAGGAACCCAGAACGCCACCATCAGCGGCAATTTTCGAAGAATCGAGCATGTATTCAATCTTTACGCGTTCCAACGGAGCGACGACGGTCCGCGATACGCCGCCGGAAATCGCCCCGACGAGCAAATGCAAAGACACCGCTTTCGCTTGCGCTTTCCTCTTTTCGTTTTCAGACGCACCTTTTGGAACGGTCACGAACGAGTGATTCAAATCTGTCATGCTTCGTCCCCACACCTCGACGACGTCTCCCAAATCCGCCGCCGAAGAGAGCAACAGAAAGTCTCGAAACTCGGCAAAATCGATCGCTTTACCCATGGAAACAAATCCGCCTTTCCCATCTGAACTTTTCGGTAACGATTTCGGAGAAAACAAACCTTTTCCTTTACTAAACGCCCCTTCACCTCGTTTTATGCGTTCTACCATTGAATCCACCTCTTTGTTCGTCGCCGTCCATCGCCCGAGCGCGAAGAGCACTCGCTTCAACTGCCACGGCGTCAAGTACCCCAAATTCTGCTTATCAAACTGCCGAAATGTTTTCAACAGTTCTCGTTCTCGTTTTACCGCGTAGACTTGAAACTCGCGAAACGTGAGCGTCGGGCAGTCTTCGAAATGTTCCTTTCGCTTCTTCGTTATTTTGTTCATAAACGACAAGACAGAGTCTCGCGAGGCTGGAAACTTCAACTTCTCCAACGCGACGCGGATATCCTCGCCGGTAATTTCAACTTTGTTCGCGGATAAATCGTTGAACCGTCTTTGTAACGCTTTGAATCCGTACGAATTCGGATCCGGGAGATTTTCATCATCGTTATCATCATCGTTATCGTCACCAGCCGTCGTCGTCGTCGTCTCCGAATTATTAGTACTATTCGTTGTTGTCTTCTTAAAATGAGCATTCGCAGAAGTACTTTTTGAAGAGATGGACGCCGTTAAGATCGATCGCATCGGTTTCCTCGTCCTTCTTTCTCTCTCCTTCTTTCTTTTATCCCTGTCGTTGTCGTCGGTATAAAATTCACACCCATTCTTTTTTGTCCTCTTCTTCCTCTTCTTCTCGTCGTCTTCTTCTTCGTTGTTGTTGTTGTTGTTGTTTTTAAAAGTGTTCGTTACGAATTTGAGTGCAACTCCCCCCGAGGAAGAATTCATCAGATTTTTTAATCCGAGAAATCCACCAGGAAGAGAAGAACGATGACGATGATGCGCTGATGATGACGCTCCTTCACGCGTCATTCTCCCAACAAGTCGTCGTCGTCGTAAAAGTAGTATTTATAAAAGGGAGAGTAATCACAAATCACTATTAATTCGTTTTTTCTCTCTTTTTTTTGTCACGACGGTTCTCTTGTTGTGTCGTTCTTTTGAACCTTCCCCTTTTTTTTTTGCCTTTTTGGCCCTTTGGACCTTTCTCTTCGTCTCGCCTTGATTGATGATGGTGATGACCATCCTCTTTCTTTCTTGCGTGATGAGCTTTTTTGGCTCAGAAAAAAAGAAAAGATAAAAAAAACCACCCCGAGTGAAACATTGTACCTCACATTCACGCAGACGCGCGCTCTCTTCAAAACAGAGGAGTCGTTTTTTGTACATCGAATCCGAATTTAACTCTCGCGTTTTATATCCATCACGATGTCGTTTGCACACAGAGTCTCCACGCAGTTCGCGTCCACGACGACGAGGTCGATTTCGAAGAACACCGCCACCAAGAAATCAACCTTGTCATCGTCGTCGCGTAAATCCGTCGGTGTTCGCGCCGTCATCACCGAACCGGTCGCGTCCGCGGAAAACAAAGCCGCGTACGATGATTTTTCCGGCATGTTGGGTGACTATTTAGTCGATTACAAGGTAATTTCGCGTCATCGTCTGTCTCTCGCATTCATGGGTTTGTATGAATTATACGCGCGAGCGATTTTTTTCCTCCTCTTTCTTCCCTCTCGACGGCTGCGTTTCAGGTTTTCGCAAAAGCCAGCGGATAAGGAAAAATTAGTAATAATTCTTTCGCCGCTGCTGCTGCTTTTCTCTTACCACGACGACGTAAACCGACACTCCTATCATCGCGCGTAGTACTCACACCACCACGTTCTCTTCTTTCGTAATAAATGAACAGGTTGGCGACAAAATCATGGGTAAAGTCTCCGCGATGAACACCAAAGGTGCTTACGTCGATATCGGCGGAAAAGCCCCTGCGTTGTGCCCAACCGTGGAGTGCTCCTTGGCGTCTGTTCGTAACGCCGCGGCGGTATTCGACGAAGGACAAGAGTACGAATTTGAAATTGTGAAGGGCGACGACGGCGAAGGGTCGATGACGTTGTCCGTGCGCAAAATCCAATTAGAAGCGGCGTGGGAGAGATGCCGACAAGCGCAAGCGGACGACTTGGCGTTGTCGAGCGAAGTGTTGTCGGTGAACAGAGGCGGTATCTTAGTTGAGGTTGAAAACTTGAGAGGCTTCATCCCGCAATCCCACCTCGGCCCTCGCTTAGCTTTGGGTGACAGAGACGAATTGGTTGGACAAACTTTACCGGTGAAGTTTATCGAAGTTGATGAAGAGAAGAACCGCTTAGTCGCGTCGCACAGATTGGCGACTGATTTAGTTTCTGGCGAAGGTTTAGATGTTGGGGACGTCGTCACTGGCATCGTCCAGGCGGTCAAGCCGTACGGTGCGTTCGTTGATGTTGGTGGCCAAAGTGGTTTGTTGCACATCTCTCAAATTTCGCACGAGAGAATTGTTGCGGTTGAAAACGTCTTGTCCCCGGGTGACGAATTGAAGGTGTTGATTTTGTCCAAGGACAAGGAACGCGGGCGTTTGTCTTTGTCCACGAAGAAATTGGAGCCGAACCACGGCGATATGTTGAGAAACCCGAGTTTAGTTTACGAAAAGGCCGAAGAGATGGGTAAATTGTTCAGAGAACGCGTCGCTGCTGCGGAAGCCGCCGCCGAAGGGGGTTCTCCAACGGACGAAGTAGTTGCGAGCTCTGACGAATAAACCATCACGACGAACAACGATAAACATAAAAACAGAATCTTAGACTTACACACACATATTCCTATCTTTACTATTTAATTTGATTGACTGTACTACAAATAAATCTATTAACTACTAACAATCGCTCACTATGCCTATCTATCTATCTACGTTCATCTTCTCGTTCATCTTCCGTGCTACTTTTCTTAGGAAGAAACTTTCGCAACTCGAGACTGCCCGCATCGTCCTCCCCGCCGCACATTTCTTTTCGTCTTTCAATTCTGTCTCGCAAAACCTCGACATTCTTCACGTAGAGCTCTTTTGGCGATACGAAACCGATTAATTCTTTAGTCTTCATTTCTTTAGGCGGTTCAACTACCCGACCGCTTGGTTTATCCTGACCAAACGATCTCAAGTTATCGAAACTTTGCACATCCGCGGCGCTGTAGTACTGACTCGGCGAAAGAGTGAGACTGACATCGATCCATCCTTGGACTTTGAAATCGATCGCAATCTTTGCTCGCGAGTCCGCATCGCTCGCATGGTCTTCTCTTAAATCATTCGTAGGATCGACGCCGACGCCGGGAGAAAATCGGGTCATACTTGGAAACTGTTTCTCGAGCCAGTTTTGCAAGGCTGGCGCGTCCGTGACGACGTACATGAAGTTGTCGTCTGGATTCCTCATTTTTGCCCGTCGTTCGAGCGAACGCTTTGAAAGCGAGTACCCGCGGCGATATAGTCTCTCGTATTCCCTCTCAGGCGTGATTGTAGCGTCCAAGCGGTTCTTTATGAATTCCACCGCTTCCGAGGGCTTTAAAATCCGTTCGTTTTCTCCAGGAAGACCTTTATACGTCGTCGCCCGCAATCGAATGTGCCACTTTTGTAACTCTACCGACGAACACGTTTCGTTGAAGAACGTTTCGTCTATGCACTCGGCCATCGGAGGCATATCTTCTGGAAAACAAATCTTATCTTCGGCGTATCCAGTTCTCGCTCGTAAGCCAACTAATCGATTCGCAAACGCAACATCCGAACGTAACAAATGCTTCCAAGCCAGTAGATCCATCTTTGGCCGCAACAACAAATTCATCGCGCATGGAAGACACTGCTCAAATGCCTGCAACGGAACCATGCCTTCCTCTCTCCCGAGACTCTGATGATGATACGAACCAAAACTCTTCGCGTGCGTCCATCCAAATCTCTTCTCTGCCGTTTCCATCAAAGCTTCCCTTAACTCGTCTGAAAAGACAATCTCAGGCGGGAGATTTTTTTGGGTCATCACGTCTGCGCTTCTTCTTTCAATCGGAAGAGCACCACCAGATCCGCTGGATGAATCCCAGAGGATAACATGCTTTGTCTTGAACGCGTGTATTATGCATTTGTTACACGATGGGCAACCGAACGCCTCTCTGGAACCAAATGGACACTCGTAACGCATTTCTTTCTCGGTCAAACATGGCTCTTCTAAAAACTCGCCGTACCTGCATTTGTCCGCATCCTCGCCGTGAAAGCACGTGCCAACATCGACGTCTTCGTCTGGTCCGTATTGGCACTTCGTGTACTTATTCGCATCGCTCGTTCGCCACAGATTGAACCTCGCAAAGTAATCTATTTCCTCTCCGTTTCCTTCTTCGTACTTCTCGTACACTGTCGAACTCGTCTCCTCGCTCAACGCCACGCCTGGGAAATATTTCTCTTGCAGCTCCTCCGTCCATTTAAAACTCATCCCGCCGTTCGTGCCATCTCCTAAATACCCTTCGAAATATTCCGTAAAATCCCACTTACTTTCCGCGTTGTCGAAAAATACCGCGCGTCCAGAATACAATCCAAACATCATCCACCCGGCGGCAACGTTTGCCATGTGTCCGAAACCCAAGTTCTGCCAGTCGTTCCGCACGATTAAGATTGGATGACTTTGTTTGGACGCGTTCCCTTCCTCTTGCATAATGTCTTGGTACCTTCGAATATACGCGAACCACGCCGGTAAGAAATCTTGGCACCAAATAGTTTCCTCTTCTTCAAAAATTTCGTCTTCATGCTGCTCTTTTCGCTCGTCGTCGTCTGAATCGTCGTCGTCTTCGTGAAAAACTTCCTCACTCTCTTTGTCTGCTTTTCTGCACCCGCATTTTAGCAACACTCGGTTGAAAAAATCACTCTCTCGAGGCGAGCGATGTAACAACGCGTACGGACCAGTGATGGCTTCGTTTGTCCACATTTGTCGAGTGCGACGAGAATTTAGAAACGTTTTATGGTTTCCACATCCAGAGCGGTCGATGGCGTTCTTCGTTTCCGGTCGTATCGCGTGAACTTCGTTGTTGAGAAATACGACGACGAATAAAAATATCAAAGAGGAAGAAGAGAAAAAGAATTTGGAAAAGAATTTCATCGTTTTTCTCCTCCTTCTTCTTCTCAATGTCCCCCCATTATTGTCGTTTATATCGGGGGTCGTCCTTTGTTTGGTTTTGGTGATAAGTTTGGTCCTCTTTTTGCGTCGTCGGTTTTCAGAGAAGAGGAAGAGGATGGTGAGAGATGATATGAAGTGTGTGTGATGAATTTTTGTTGTTGTTGTGTGAGATGCGTGAAATTTTCTCCTTGAAGAAAACAATCTTGACACTTTATAAACAAACGAGACATTAGTAGCGACAGACTGAAGTCACAAGAAGAAGAGTAAGACAAAGAAGACAACGAAGAAGAAGATCGTCGTCAAAATGGTTGAAATCTCAGAAGAGGAAGATGATGTCTCGAAGAATAATAATAATAATAAATCGTTCAAATACGTGTTCATCCCGTGCGACGAGACGCAACCCATCGAGGAGAAACTCTTAGATATTCCACCAGGGAGAGACATGGAGTGTTTGTTGGACGCGTTAAAGAAACATTTTCTCGAGAGTGGGATGCAATCCATGGAAGACACATCGGTCACGAAAGATCAGCAGAACGCGAAGTTGAAAGAGCAGTTGGAAAAGCAATCCGGGCAGAAAATCGACGACGAGATGTTAAAAGTCGCGGCGAACATGCAAATGGTCCAACCGGTGGCGTTACTCCCCGGCGGCACGAAGAATAATTTCATTCACGTGAACATGTACGTGGACGATAAAGGGATATCGAAAGGATTACGTTTGAACAAAAGAGCGAGCGACTTTACGCAATTAGTGAACATGCCGAATCACGTGGCCGGGGACGCGTTCGTGGCGAGGATATTTGACGACGAAAAGAGCGATTTTAAGAGAATAGATTTTAGTTTGGACGAGTTGCGCTCGGACGCCAAGTGGGTGGAAGAGGCGATTAAGTTGAACACGGAAAGAAGACAGAATTTAGGGAACGCGCACGAGAAAATCAGTAAAATGGGTGGAAGCTTAAACACCGAGAGTGGAATGGCGTCGTTTGGTGACGCCGAAGGAGGATTGGGAAGTATGATGACGGAGAACTACCAAGCGCCGCCGACGGAGGCTGATTTAAACCAGGAAATCGCCGTCGAAGGCACGAAAACTTCCTACCCGTACACCTGGATGCAAGACGAAGAGGAGGTGGTTTTGATTGCGAACGTCCCGGGAGACGTGGAAAAGAACTCAATCTCGTTAAAATTCGGTCCAGGGCAGAACAAAATAGATTTATCGTGCGCAAAAATCCAGCCGAATACCGTCGTCTCCGCGGAGGAGACGTTGTTCCAAGATATCGTCCCTGGCGACTCCTCGTGGTCGCTGGTGAAACAAAAAGACGGCACGAAAAACTTAGAGGTGACTTTAGTCAAAGCTAAAGAGAAGTTACGATGGTTGTGTTTTACTTTGATGCGAAGTGGAGAGGAACAAAAGAAATAGTAGTTTTGAGTTTTAGAGTATTTTGGAAAAAGGTAGCAGAGGAGCGTATTACGAGCCTCTGCAGTCTTTGACATTTGACAAATTTTTGAGGTTTTGTTTTTTGGATAAAGCCACCGCCCTTAAAAAGCAAAAACAAAAGCTAATTCGTAATTCGTAAACGCCACTCTTTGCCACGCTCGCGAATATATAAATACCGTTTAATACCGTTTAATTTACTCATTCGTATATCACCGATAATGTTTTCGATGGCTTCCACTCAGTTATCCGCGAGAGCGAACGTCGCGGTCTCGACTTCGTTCCAAGCGAAAAAATCACAATCGGCCACCACGTCGTCGTCGTCGTCGTCCACCAGAGGAAGAACATTTTTAGTCGTCGAGGCGAACAAGAAAGTCGCCAAGAAAACCTCGGTGGTTTTGTTAGACTCGATCGAACACGTCGGTGAAGCCGGCGAGATGGTTTCCGTGTCCTCTGGTTTCTTCAGAAACTTCTTAGAGCCGCAAGGCAAGGCGCAAAAAGCAACGCAGGAGCTCATCCAAGAGTTTAAGAAAAAGCAAGCGGACCAGGTCGCGGCGGTGGAGGCGGAACGCGCGGCGGCGCAAGCCATCGCCACGGCGTTGAGCACGATTGGTAAGTTTGTCGTCAAGAAGACCGTCGGTGAGGACGACAAGATCTTTGGATCTGTCACGGCGAAGGACTGCGCGGATGCGATTGAGAAACAAACTGGGAAAGCGTTGGACACAAAGGGTTTCGACGTTCCCGATATCTCCACAGTTGGTGTTTACGATGTTTCGGTGAAATTGCACCCGAAAGTTACCGGATCCTTCAAAGTTGACGTCCAGAAAGAATAAGAGTCGTGCACTCTCACACGTATTAGATTTTTTGTTAGCGCGCGACGGATGGGCTTCAAACGTCGTTTTCGCTCGCGAGAGAAAACGACGCGCGGTTCTAAACTCGTAGTAAATTGTTTGTTATGTAAAGGTATTCAATATATATATACACATATTATATATACTTTCAGAAATGCGCATATTTTCCTTCTTCTTCTTCTTCTTCTTTATCTTCTTCCTCGATTACGGCAAAGTTTCTTTCATGATTGCCTCCTTCACTTTTTCCTTATCAAGAACCAAAGGGTCTTTCGGGTCCGTCACGTTCGTCTCGCGGAACTTCAAAAACGGCGCTATCCTCGCTTGCAGAGGCGTTATCGATAAATCGAAGATTGCTTCACAGAGATCCTGAATAGCGTCAGACAGAGGAACGAGACTATATCGCACCGGCGCTAGAAATTGAAGAAGCTTTCGTCCCTCTCTTTTCACTTCTTCTTTTTCTTTTTGTATGTTTGGTGCGAAAAAAGAGTTCGTGTTCACGAGAAGGTTCACCGACGAGTGTTTCCCATATTGAGAGTTGTGATATTTTTTCTTCTTCTCCGTCGTCGAGCCCGGGTATCGCATGCGCATGAATTCTTCCACCTTCTCTTGCATTGTCACGGCCACCGGACGACCCGCAGCAGCAGCATCAGAGGACGTTGTTGATCGAGAGATGCGCGAGAAGAAAAACAGCAACGCGAAGAGAAGAGCGAGAAGCAGGAGGAAAACTCTTGTCGCGTATTTTTTCTCCTCCTCCTCCTTTTTTAAAGTCGTTGACGACGTCGTCGTCGCTCGAAAAAAACGTTCCCGCTCCTCCTCCTCCTTCTTGTCGTTCATTATCGTCTTCTCGTGTTTCTGTTTCTGATAAGGTGCGCGTCGTCGTTTAAGAGAGAGAGAGAGAGAGGAGGTTTTCGAGTATTTTATGGCAAACCCAAACAAAGCATACGAACATAAAAATCTCCTCTTTTTGGCTTTCTTCAAAAGACACAAACCTCGTTCTCGTCTTCACAACATACGAGTGTCATTGAAAGATTTCAATTATACCTATAGGAGTATTTGGCTCTTCTCCGTTGATATAACCAGAGCCGCCTGTTTTCACATCAAACATCAATACGTCGTGTATTTATGTTAACATGCCGGTACGTTTCAATTCGCATCGTCGTTCTCTCGACGTTAACCGCGGTTTTTAAGATGATTTTTTTTTGTCCGCTTTTTAACAGAAAAAATCGCGTCAGCCAGAACGAGAACTTTCTCTCGTTACGAAAGAGACGAAACGTTGGATTTTTTACCGCAATTTTGTCGTGTGTCTTCTTTTCTATGTACTAACGAACTCGTTGCGAAATAATGCAACTCTCTATCAATCCAGAATCGCACGCAAGTAACAGTGCAGAACGTCCAATCCATGGATGATTTGAGGACGGTGTTTCATCTCCCAATCAACGACGCCGCAAAGAAGGTACGTAAAAAAAGACACGCGCTCGCTCATCCTCGTCAGAAGGAACAAAAACAAAAAGAACAAAAACACGTGGAAAGAAATTTTTTTTGTCTTGGGTTTTTTGGGTGCACTTATTTGGGTGCCATTTACGTACTGTTTGTTTTTTTTGCTCGGAGACCGATTTGGGGGGGGCGTTTCACTCAAAACTCACCGCCTTACTCATTGTCCTCTGTCTGTCCTCCAAATAAAACAGTTGGGCTTATGCGTGACGGTTCTTAAACAGAAATGCCGAGAGTTTGGCATCGTGCGCTGGCCGTTTCGAAAGGTGAAGAAGATTGACATGCTGATTAAACAACTCGAAGAGGAGAAGGAGAAGGTTGTATCATCATCATCGGTATCGGGAAAAGAAGAGGAACCCCCCCGAGGACTTAAAGAACAACAAGGAGAAGAAAGGGGAGGAAACTTTGTCGTCGTCGGCGCGCCGACGCGAAAAGTGATTTTGGAAGACATTGAAAATCGTCTCCAAGAGATGCTCAAAATGCGCGACGAACTATACGCAGACCCGAATTCGAACATTCACTTGTTACCAAACTCTACTGGTAGTGCGATTAACTCGAACGGTGGTTTGACCGCAGAGAAAAGAGGCGAGAGTAACAATACTCGATCGCCGTCGCGCCAACAGGCGAAAGCCGCGAAAGCGGCTGCCGCAGCAAACGCAGTGCAGAAACACCAGCTGCAACTTCAAGAGAAAAGTACCGAGAAAGACGACGACGATAACGGTGCGGAGAAAAAGAAGTCAACTACTGCGACGGTGGCGACGAATACTGAGATGAAAATTGCTGAAAGTACGCATACTTCTCAGGAATCTGATGAAAGAAGGGCGGACGTCGTCCAAATCGACGACGAATTTTCTCTCAGCGCCCCCACCGAGGAAGAGAAGAAAAAGAAGGGAAAGTCGTTCTCTACTGGTAGACTGTGGCAACGAAAGGAAAGAGTCATCGAAAAGGCAACGGCGGCTACGCCTACGCGACCGACGTTGAAGCGACAAGGTTCGAACAGTTGTTCTGGAAAAGACAGCGGGTTACTGTTTGATGCGTTGCTCGACGCGGCAACTGCTTTGGACACCACGAAGAAAAACGGCGGTAAAGGTGAACAAGTCAGTGGTGACGAGAACAAGAACGTCATCAACAACAGCGACGACTACGAATGGGGCAGAAATACTGAGAACGAGGCTGGTCAAGATGAATCGATCATCGGTTCGCCGAGAAAAGTTCGCAGAAGTTGCGATGTACAACGCTCGGTTCGGCCGCCGTCCTCGGACATATCTCGAGAGAAGAAGGGTCTCGAACCTCGTCCAAATTCTGCTCCACTCAATATGAACAACATTTCTGAAGCAGATGTAGCGGCAGCATTCTATCAGCAAATGCAGTTGCAACATGTTCAAAATACTGCCGCAGCTGTGGCAGCTATGCAAGCGGCTATGGCCACGTCTATGAACCCATCTCAGCAGTCGATTCCGCTGATGTATCAAGTCCCGTACTCGTTACAATACATGAATCTTAATTCAAATATGATGCAGGTGCAATGGGCGGAGATGAATAAAAACATCAACGCGACCGCCGCTACTGCTACTAATACCGCTGGAATGAGTTTGCTTGAGCGTCGTGCGGCTGAAGCTGCGGCTTCTATTGGTGGTGGAAATGTTGCAATGCCGCCGTCGTCGTTGGATTTGAAAATACCGACGGCTTCGAGAGAAGGTTCTACGCACTCTGGTACATACTTTCCGTATTACGGCGGCGGAATGTATTCGCCGCGACAATATCATCATTATCAACAACAACAGATGATGTCGATGCCGGTTCTAGATCAATCAGCTGCGAGTGACGGTAATAGCTCCTTGGAGACGGGCGGCGTTTACACCGCCGAAGACAAAAACATCCGCGGAAGCGGCGTTGCATCGCCTTCGAGTATAGGAGCCTTTCCGAGTTCTAACCGCGTGAGTTTTGAGGATATGACGGAGCACCCCTCTCCAATATCTCCGACGAACACGACGGCGGGAATTCATCGCCCGGTCGCTCTGAAAAGAGGCCACTTGGAATTGCAAAGCAATCAGTTTATTTGAAAAAGATACGACGACGACGACGACGATAATTATTATACACATAACCTGCATATATATTAGGCTATTTGTAAATATTTTTAGTTAACTATTTAGAAGGAAGAGTTAGAAGGAAGAGTGCGTGTGCTACGTAGAGAGAGAGAGAGAGGAGTTTGTGTTGGGTGCGACGATAGCGTGTTTATTATACATATTTTAGAAGCCATTACCCTTTATCATATCATCTTTCTGTAAATTCATTTTTTGTTTTTACGCGTACTTTGTTTTTTCAAAGGGGAACCCCCCTCCCGTGGTGGTGTGTAAAAAAAAACTTTTCGTCACAGTTACCGCCTTTGTCGATACTATCATCACAAATACCAACGGTTCAACCACCACCACCACCCCGATAATAGTTTTGTTTCATTCTCGCGTAATCAATAAAAACACGCATGGAACGGGAGATATTGGGTGAACTTTCGCTCAAACTCATCAACTCAGAGACGACGACAAAAACGACGGAAAACGACTTTGAAGACACGAGCGGCAAAAAAAGTGATTATTCTTTCTCCTCTTCTTCTCCGTCGAGAATGGGAAGGAAAAGCAGCAACGGCGTCGCACGCAAGAAGTCTCAGCAGTCTCAGCAACAACAACAACAGAAAGCGTTCCCGAAAGGAGGACAAAACGGACCAAACAGCAGCAGAAAGAAGGATTCAAGAAGAGGAGGGGGAAAAGAAGAAGAAGACAAAGAAGACAAAGACGAGAAGACGAGAAGAAACGAAGACGAGAACGATGACGATGATAGCATTACAATTCACAACAACATGAACACTTCAGTCGCAGTCGTCGACGTATCCTTCGATGCGTTCATTATCGACGCATCCAATAGAATCGCCTCGCAGTTTGATTCCAAACAAGTGGCTTTGCAAAGAGACTACGAGATACAGTTACAAAGCGAACGCGAGGAAAAGATAATGTTAAACGAACAAATGGAAGATTTAATGGCAGCTTTGGGAGAGATGACGTTTGTATCCGCGAAACAAAGATGGAAATTCGCGACCAAGTTAATCTTGAGCAAATTGAAAGAACAGAAAGCGACGAAAAATGCCGAAAGGCTAAGAAAGAGAGCGCTGAGTTTAGAGGAACAACTGAGACGCGTCGAGCGGCACATCTCAAACGCCGCCGAAGATTTCGATAACTTGAACAGAACTTTAGAGAAGGAAAGAGGAGAAATGCAAAGAGCGAAAGAGTCCGAGAAGTTTGCGTTGGAAGAGTTGAGGAGGAAAAAGTTACTCTTGAAACAAAAAGATGAAGAGGACAAGACGTTGTATAACTTGTCGCCCTCGAAGATGCGAGTGGCGTTGAGAGAGCAAGTGCGAAAAGAAATATTAGAAGAGATGCGAAGAGACGTCGGTGCCCGAGTCGAACGAATAACGAGCTCGGCGTACAGCGGATCGACGTCGCCGTTATCTCCGGATGAATACGCGTCTACTTTCGATCGATTGTTATTATTCGAAAATAAAGTAGGAGAGAAGAAGGGCGAAGAAGACGAGGCGGAGAAACAACAACAACAACAAGGAAATAATAATAATAGCGATACTACTAAAAACAAAAACAGGGAATCGAGCAGCAGACGACAGGCTGCGTCGGAAGCCGCGCGAACGATTGCAAAGTGCGTCGACGAGTTGTTATCGTCCACATCGTCCAGACTGCACAAAAGAAACCAACACGAGCACCGGCACAAAGACGGCGCGACCGAGGACTCGAAAAGGCAAGTCGCCGCGAAGAATATTAAAATGAAGCTCGCTGAAAATAGAAACACTCTCAACGACCCGACGGACGTGTTGAGACTGATGGCGTTGAGCGCGCTCGAAAAGAGTAGCAAATGATAGTACCGCGATTTGAAATCTGCGTATTATGATGATTGTAAAAAGAGTGTGTCTTACACACGTGTATTATTTCGCTCCCCCTTTAAAAGTGATGAGATCCGTTTATTGTGAGTTTTTGACGACGACGACGTGTCGTTCAAAAAATCAGTCAAAACGACGCTTCGTTAAAATTTTCCATCTCTTCAGAAATAATTTCAAGTGCGCGCGCACGAGAGCACACACATAAACATAAAAAGAGAGATCGCTTCGCTTCACCACAAAAGCGAACGAGGCGGTATCTGTTGAACGGCTTTCGCGAGCGTCTCGGTACGTCGTGCGTTCGCATCATCGTTGCTTTTAACACGGTTCTAAAATTGGAATCTCTTTTCCCGCGTCAACACGAACGAGTGGTGTTTGGTCGTCTTCAACGGTAATTTGAAACGGCGTTCCGAATTTTGACTCGCGCGAAATACGCGCACACGCGACGAGGATCTGATCGAAACGATCGAAGAATATCGCGCGCTTTGTATTCTTCCGTATTTATATCTTCTGACCGTCCTCGTTTCTCTTCTTCTGCGTGAAACAACAGATACGAACAAAGAACACGCGCGACGTCTCTTCGTTCAAATCGCTTCGTTTAAACGAGTGGACCAAAGGCACCCTTCTTAAATTCTCTTGGAGAGTACAACAAAAAAAGGGGTAAAAAGTCTCTCTTTTTTAGAGAGAGGGAAAAAAATATGAGTTCCGCCGCGACCTCCGGTTTCGCCGCCGCGTTCTCGTCGTCGCCGAAACCAACGACGATGTCCTCGTCCGTACAGAACAGAATGTCGGAGTCGTACGGGAAATCGTCGTCGCCGGCGAGTTTCCGAAGTTCGTCCAGCGTGAAAGGCGCTTCGCCTTTGCCCAAAGACGTTCCGCAAACGAGAATCTCTGGGTTTGGCGTGAAGGCGCAGACGACAACGACTATGAAGAACAGCTCTTCATCGTCAGAGTTGGCGAAGACACCACCGATGTCGACGCCTACGCGCGTATCTCCGTCCTTGTCATCGAATTCGCTCCATTCCAGCGGCATGTTCTCGCCTTCCTCGGCGGCGGAGGAAGGAGACTTTAAAACGCACGCTGGTTTCGACACGACGACGACGACTAATGCGGCGTCCACGACGACATCATCAACACCACCAAAGCCTTTGACGCATCATTTAAAGCCACCGGTGTCTCCAAACTCGAAAGCGAGCTTGTTTTCAGTCGTTTCGAGAAACACGTCGCAGTTGACGACGCAGCTCTCCAAGGAGCTCGGCAAAATGATAGGGGCGCGTACCTCCGAAGAAGAAGATGCCGGCATTGAGAGTCTTGGATTGAACGAAGAAAACGCTGCTATCTTGAATGGTTTGATTAAAGAATACCCGAAATCGTTCGAGTCGAGAGAAGTTCAAAAAGCGTTCAAAGTGTGCGTCCAAGCGCACTCGGATTTTGGACACCGACCGTTGTTGTTGGATTGTGTCGGCACGGCTAAGATTTTGTGCGAATTGGGAGCTGACGCTGGAATCATTTCGGCTGCGCTGCTGCACGATGTGACGACCACAACTTTACTCAATAAAGACGATTTGTTGTTGAAAGGTATCAGCGAAGAAGTTACGAAGCTCGCGATGGATGTCGGAAAATTGACGGTCGTGTCAAAGTTACACCAAGCGTCGGGGCGTGACTTGGAGGTTGAAGAAATGCGTTCTCTCCGCGAACTGCTATTAGCTATGACAGATTCGCGAGTCGTGATCATCAAACTCGCGAAACGTTTACAAACTATGCGAACGATGAAGGAGAACGTGTCGAGATCGAGACGCGGTAAACTCGCCGAAGAGACGCTCGCCGTGTTTGTGCCCATCGCGAACCGATTGGGTATGGCCACCATCAAGAATGAATTGGAGGATATTTGCTTCAAGACGTTACACCCGGAGCAATACGAAGAGTTATGCGCGCAGTTGAAGCGCGTATCTTCGAAGGAAACGATTCTGAAGGCGATGGAGTCGTTCGAATACGCCATCTCAAACGATACTTCCATGGAAGAGTTGAAGCCGATGGAAATCGTTGGCCGCGAGAAAGGATTGTATTCCGTGTACAAAAAAATGAAAAAGAAAAACATCAAGCTCGAAGACGTTCGCGACGTGCGCGCCATTCGAATCATTATCCCGGACAGTGCTGGTAAGGATGGGTGCGAGTTGGTCATTTCGAAAGTGCACGGACTCATGTCAAAGGTTCAAGGTAGTTTTAAAGACTACGTCTCGAGCCCGAAATCGAACGGGTACCAATCTTTACACACCGTCGTGAAAGATGAAGCCGGGAACAATTTGGAAGTCCAAGTGAGAACGGTGTCTATGCACATGCAAGCCGAATTCGGCGTCGCAGCGCATTGGCGGTACAAAGTGAACGATACTTGTTTGTCGTCTCCGGTGGATGAGAGTGGAATTCGATGGGCTCGTTTCGTCCTTTCTCGTATGCAAGATGTCAAAGATAAATCCAAAGTACGCTTGCCAGGGAAACCTTCGATGGAGAACACCTTCCCGTTTCCGTCGTCGGCGTCGTCGAGTGACAACGAATCAATGGTACCGTTGGACGTTTCCGGTTCTTTCGATGAGTTTACCGTTCTCGAAGATGCCATGAAGAGAGCAAACGTGAATGACGCGTTGTCCTCTTCGCCAAACGCCGGTAGTCCTTCGGCGCCTAAAATGACGTACGTCATTTTGGTCATCGACGGTTCTATGAGCATCAAAGAAGTCGAAGCCGGTTCTCGATTATCGGAAGTTGATTTGCTCGACGATCAAAAGACGATGCCGGCGGTGAGAAACGGTTTTTCGAGCGAGTTTGTCGGCATCCGGACGTTGCGGGTAAATCGCGAGAACGTCGACATCGACGACGTTCACAATTTTGAAATGAAATTAGGCGATGTAATCGAGGTCACGCGGTCTCGAATCTCACGTTATGACTTTGAGGAGAACGAGAGCGTGGTATCGGCAGAGGCGGCGGCATCGGCAGCGAATGGTTCCAACTCCAAAGCCACGTACTTCCCGGATTTGGAAGTTCACGCGATGCCGGTTGCGTGAGAAGAAAAGAAGAAAATATAATACTACGTAACAATAAGAATATTCTTTTGTACCAACACAGAAAAAGAAAGAAAGAAAGAAAAGAATAATACTATACAGAGCGCGCGGAAGAGGTTGAGAGATTGTATATTTCCGCCGCTGCTCTCCACTTTTAAAACGAAAAGTTTATTTGTTGTTGTAAAATATTGTAGACCACACAAAAACACAACCTCTGTTTCTTCTGTTTTGTTGAATCTCTTGCATTTGTCTATACCCTAATCGAGAGAGCCTAGAGGAAACTCGCCTCTCTGGTTCGCCATAAATACACACAAAATAAACCAACAAAATGATCGCGAGCTCTTTTCAAACTATTGCCTCCGTCTCGGCCTTGAAGGTACGTTTATACTCGCGCGCGCGCGCTCTTTTTTCAAATCTGCTCTTTTGCGATTATCGCGCGACGACGACGAGAGATGGACGACAACGGTTGAGGAGGAGGTGCAGACAACAGAAGACAGAGAGAGAAAGAGACGAATGAGATAATTTTGTTTATCTCTCTCCCCTCTCTCTCTCTCAAATATTGGGAGGAGTCCTATATGATGAGGCGTAAAAAAACGCACTCTCTCTCTTATTTCAGAGGGGAGAAGAAGCATTCGAGGAAGAAGCGCTTTGATCCTTATCTGCCACTCTATCTGAAAGCGATCGTTCGTTCGTCGTCGAGGGAGGTTCCTTTAGAAGGAAGGAGTGAGAGAGAGACAGAAGACGATGAGTTTTATTTTTTGGCCACCCCCAAGTCTGCTTCCCTTCCTTCGAAGATACGGAAAAAAAGGAGAAAGATGGCTCTTTTTTTTTAATGAGAGAGAGAGAAGGAGAGAGATTTTCCATTCCTCCCGTTTTGTTTTTTCTGGCCAACATCTCCTAAACATTGTTCAAAAATACTGACCACCACCCAAAACGTACTCGTTCATACTAACGCTATTACAGACGCAAACGACGAGAAGATCGAAGGTACAAACCGTCGTCACCGCCAAGGCGGAAGACAAGGTTGACCGCAGAGCCGCCTTGGCTTTGTTCACAGCCGCCGCGGTCTCCACCGTCGCGAAGAGCGCCAACGCCAACTTGACGATCCCGTCCCAATCTTCCATGGGCGGCTTCGCCAGACGAACGGAATTCGCGGGTGAAGGTTTCGTTGGCTCCTCCACTGCGTCCATGAGTTCGTACACCATGGAAGGTACGGCGAAACTCGGCGCGGACTTGAAATCTCGCCGTAAGACTATGTCGAAGGCGAGAGCGAAGGCGGAGGCGACCATTGCCGCGTCGTCGGCGGCGCCGGCCAAGAAGGAAAAGAAGTAAACAACAAAACCTTTGCTATACTATTATAAAAATTAGAAAGAGAGAGAGAGAGAGAGAGGGAGAGAGACGTATAATACTTATTCACTACGCTGCGGCTACCGTACATTATATCATTAAAAACTAACTATTCTAAAAACGCTATCGTATATTACACCGGCATTTCATCTTCTCGCGATGAAATTTGCGGAAGGACGACCGTCCGAAATGAACGAGACGTCATCTTTCAAAACTTCGAATCCTTCGTTTTTGGTAAAAATTGATCGCAGCTCTTCGTTCGGCGCGATTAAATCTTTCTCTTTGTTTGGCCGGCCAACTTTGGAATGCTCGCAGCCTTTGGCGAAGTGAAACCACGCGAAGAAACAATCGCTCTCCGCGGGCATGTGTTTCACGATTTGAGCGAATAATGGTTTGTGACAGAAGCGAACGCCAAGGACGAGTTTTAACCGAGAAACATCATCGACGCTACTCAAAGCGCACATAAAAGCGTCGTCATTTCTCGCATCCCACTTCAAAACTTTCACCTTATCTTCGACGCCATGAAGTCTTGCCATTTCCTGCGTTCTCGTTAAAGCTTTTTGGTCGAAATCGCAAGCGAGCACGTCGAAACCTTTGGACGCGAGATAAACGGAATCGCGCCCAACGCCTGAACCTAAATCGAGGACGATGCTGCTACTATTATTGTTGTTATTATTTTTATTATTATTCGTCTCTGACGATGATAAAAACGTTTTGTACAACTCCTTAACCGAAGGTGAAGGTTCCCACAACCTCCTCTTATTTTTCTTCTTTTCGTTATTGAGCGCGAGAACGTCGTGCGTATCAACGCCGTTTCCGAGCGACGAATCCTTCTGCATCTTCAGCATTTTTGCGTTCACCGCGTTGATAAAATGCTCGTTGTAGACGAAAGCGTATTTAATGTTCCACTGAACGCCTTTGAAATCTCCTCTCTGAAACGTTTCTCGTTGGTTCTCAAACGACGACACCAAACTCTCTTCGTCGTCGTCTCTCCCCTCTTCTACGAAAACCGAAAAAGGCGTCTCTCTTGGCGGCAGCAAGTGGAACGAACCGCTGATTTCATCGAACGGAATATTCACAGAGCGCGACAAAGAGTGCTTCTGGTACTTCTCTCTCGGTCTCAAATCTAAAAACCACGCTCGGTCTTCGTCGTCGTCGTCGTCCAGAGATTCAGTTTCAGATATCAGAGAACGAAGCATCTCGTCCAATAAAAGCGTCTGCGTCTCGACGCTTTTCGAATGCGCTAAAGCGCGGAGAAACGCGTCTGTCGTCGTCGTCCTCATCTCAGATGCGTCATATTTCGTCGAAATCTTCTTCCCGTTCTTAGTCTTCTTCCTCTTTTGCTCTCTTTACTCTTTGCGTCGTTCCTCTTTTCGGCGTGCGATAGAATACACTTTTGTTTTTTGTAACGACTTTTCCCATAAAACTGCTTTGCATGGATAAAAAAATGCTGGTCTTTCGCTTCATTATTGACACGCGCGCGCGTTTAGTAAACGCGAAATCTCCAAACACGACGTAATCATGCGCTGATAATAATGTCGTCGCGTTGGTGCAGTCCGCGTTTTGTCGTTAGTAACCGCGCGCGTCGCAACGATTGCTGCTGCTTTTCACGCGGCGTTTTTGGGAGAACAACGAGAAGAATAGTATCGTCATCATCATCATCATCGTCACCAAAGAAAGAAGAAAAAGAAGGAGGAGGAGGAAAGAAATTTGCGTCTCTGGATGACCACACCATCAACACCATATTAGGTCCGTACGAAGCCAGAGAGTGTTCCGCGTGGACCGACTATCAGCGAATTTCGAACTCTTGGGTGAAGAAAATATCTCAGGAGTGCGACGAGAAAACAAAGAGGAAGATTACGGAGCGACACATCGAAGCGTTATCGATATTGTTCTGTCAAGTCGCCGCCAAAGAGGAAAAGGTTCTGGAGGATCCAGAACGAGTTATTCATAACACCTGTCGTTTGGCGGACGTGTTTGATACGAACGTAGCGAACGTGTTGAGAGCGTTCTCGGTTTCTCCTTTCCTTTGTTTCACCGACGCGACGACGGTGGCGAAATCTATTCTGGCGATGAAACGAGAGTTGCCCTTTTGCGACGTCTCGAATATTCTGACGTATCGTCCGGAGCTCTTAGTATGCGATGGTGAGGTGTTATCCATGCGTATACGCGATACGAAAGAAACGCTGGAATCTTACGGCATGCCTTCTCCTTGCGTGAATTATTTGATTCAAGAAGAGCCCGGCCTCCTCTTAGGCGACGGAGGCGTGGAGAGGCTCGAGCAAATACGAGATGCCGTGGATCAGTTTGACCTGTCGCTTTTGAAATTCAGCGAAAACGGTCAGTTTTTGGACGTAGATTCGGAGAGATGGTTTGTCAATAACTTTGTAAATTTTTACTTCGGTTAATAGAGGGGATACCGAATACAAAAAAGTTGCTGTACAATACAAATTAGTAATATAGTAAGAATAGTAAGTTTAATAAATTCAATCACAATTGCTGCTAAGTTTTTGTATATACACACACATATTCTCTCTCTCCCTCTTTAAGCTCTCCTGTTGTTAGTAATATTATTTATCTGCTAATCGTTAAAGTTAACTTCCATAAATGTTTAGCAGTTTTTCCCGACAATCTTCGCCGGAGCTACACGAATCAAGTTGCCCTTCTTACCCGGGACGTTTCCTCTGATAATGATGCAATCATCCTCCACTCTCATGATTTTCAACTGCTTAATCGTCGTCGTCTCGTTACCCATGTGACCGTGCATCTTCTTCCCCGGAAAAATTCTACCTGGGTACGTACCCGCGCCGACGGAACCGTGTTGTCTGTGAGACTTGGAGCCGTGCGTCATCAAACCTCTGGCGAAACCATGTCTCTTGACGGAACCTTGGAAACCCTTACCGATGGACGTTCCTCGAATATCGACGTAGTCGCCCTCCTTGAACATTTCCGGAGCGCTCAACTTCTGGCCGACGGTGATGCCGTCCGCCGGCGCCGCGAGACGGAACTCCTCCACGTGTCTCATCGGCTTCACGCCAGCCTTCGCTAAGTGACCGACTTCAGGCTTGGTAATTTTGTGTTCCGCGACGGCGTCGTACGCCACTTGCACGGCGTTGTATCCATCCGCGTCCGCAGTTTTAACCTATTTTTTAATTGTTATTTCATTGATGAGAGATGATTTGATGATAATCAGTTTGTTGTTGTTGTTGTTGTTGTTGTTGTTGACCCTTTTTCCCTTTTTCGGAAAAGGAAAAAAAAGGAGAAAGAGAGAAAAGAAAGAAAGAAAGAAAGAGGGTTTGAGACACGAGGGCGAAAGAAGAAGCAAAAATCGCCCTCCTTTTCGCTCGAAACCAGCGGCTGGAAACCATCACGCGAACGCACGCGCGAGGAAGAGAGTGGACATTCGCGAGAAGAAGTACACGTTACGAACGAATGGAATCTTTTTTGGATGGGTTTCAATCCTCCTCGTACCAAACGAGCGCGAAGAATGCGCGCGCGTAAAATGCACACCGCCACCATTTTGCCTTGTAAAAGTCCCTCTTTTCGCGGCGGAAAAGATAAAATTCTATAGAAACGAAAGACGTACCGCGCTGACATAGTTCCCATCTTTAACGGCAATAACCGTCACTGGGACGCACAATCCATCGTCCGTGAAAATTTGCGTCATCCCCGCTTTGTTTCCAAAGACTCCAACACCTCCGTCGACTCTCGCAAACGTTTGCAATCGAGCACCTCTCGTGGAAGAAGAGGAAGAGGAGGATGAAGTCGTCAAAGAAGAACGCGCGTTAAACGAGGACGATTTGCGCGAAGCTAAGGCCGAAGCCGAGGTTGCCGTGAACGTTTGGGCGAGTGCAGACATTATTAATGAGTAGTGGTGTGTTTTGTAGTACGTTTGCAACAACGACAAGTGCGTGTGTAATACTATGAAGAAAGAGTTGAAAAATTCGTTCACGTCGTCGTCCCTATCCTTTTTTTCATCCATCAAGTTGTGTTTAGGGTTTATAAATTTTCGCAACACCAAACCACCCCAATGCACTTCTTCAGTTTTACGCGCTCTGTGAGACGACGGTCTAAGAAGAAACTCTAAGAGGACTCGGCTACCATACGTTGTCGTCGTCGTCGTATTTACAACAACAAAACTGTTTTTTAAAGAGAAGAAGAGATAATAATAATGGAACAACAACAACAACAACAACAACAACAGCAAGACCGACCTCCTCCTCCTCCGAGGAACGAAATCAATCACATTCGTCACCGGAATTTTTTCGAAGAAGTCGAAGAAGAAGATGAGTTGATATCGACGACGACGAAGAAAAAGAACAAGAAGAATAACCAACAACAAGGGGACAAGTCGTTTTTCGAGAGCGTGTTCTCGAGCATATTTGGCAGCGAAGACATCGACGAGGAAGGAGATGATGAAGAAGACAATAAACAACAACAACAACAACAGGAGAGGAGAACGCGGCAAAGGAGACGAGAGGAAGACGAGTCCACGAACACGCCTCCGAAATATCAAGAAGAGAAACAACAACAGCGAGAAGAAGACGCGAATAGAAACGATGAAGAGGACGACGAAGACACGGAGTCTAAATTTTCCGAACGACTTCGGAACGCGTCCGGGAGTACTAAGTTTGAGTTAGAACGGAAAGCGAGAGAGGAAATTCGTTCGATGAAAGGCGTCAAGGCGAAAGCGAAGCTCATCGATAGTAACGAAGCGTTTCGAGCGCAGGCGCTGTTGCGACTCAAGGCGAAAATAGATAAGCACATATACGACGAGAGAGGGGACTACGCTACCGAAGTTCCAGTCAATCCAACTAGAGCAATGGACGAGACGTTGAACGCTCCGAAGAACAACGTTCCGATGGATATTGACGCCAAGACCGCGGAGGATAAACTCACTCCGCATCAAAGAAAACAACGCAAAGAAGAACTGAGACGAATCAGAGAGCGTGATGATTATCGCGTGCAAGAGTCGGTAACTTCGGAATCGAGATACGCGTTCAACGGGTCTTGGAATTACGATAGAGATGAGTTCTTACGCGAAGGAGATAAATACGAAAATCAATATCACGTCGAAGAACGAAAACACAAGTTGCTCCGAGGCGTTCTCTCCGCGGCGGAGATGAATTTGCCTGAACACGAACAACCGCTTCGTATGGCAGAAAGCATTGTCGACACGATCGTAGAGTGCGCGCTAGAGAACAACGGAAAGTACGAGTGGAAACTCGATGAAGAAGAGGTGAGAAAGCGCGAGAAAAAGTTTGAAGAACGAAGGAAGGAAGAAATGAGAACCATGAAAAAGATGTTGAACGCGGACGAAATTTCCGACGACGACGACAACGCCGACGCCGATGACGACGAAGATGACGACTATTTTGAGGAAGAAATGCGAATTCATCGCCGCGAGAACAAATTATTGACCGAAAAGTTAGTGAAGAGCATCCCAGACTCACTGGAGCTCATCGAGCGCATGAACATCCGAAAAGAGCAAATAAAAGCGCAGAAAGATAAGCTGAAGTTGAAAAAGACGAAACAAAAATACATCGATAAAATTGAGAGACAAGAGAAGGAAATCGAAGAGACCATCGCGCGCGCGAAAATCCTCGAAGCGAAAATGGAAGAGCAAAGGCTGGAGAAAGAACGCAAGATGGCGATTGTCGAAGAAGAGCGTCTGAAGGAATTAAAACTGAAACAACTCTCGGAGAAAGAGCTCATCCGACGTCACTCGGAACACAAGCGCAAGAAAATCATGGAAATGCACGAAAACGAACGAAAAAAAGCGGAACGAGCGCAGTTAGCGCGGCAGGAAGCGAGACGTGCGCAAGAGATAAAGCTCAAAGTCTTGCGCGAGACTGCTAACTTGGAAGTCGAGTTGAAAGAAAATGCACTCCGGGAAGAAACGAGAAGACTCGAGGAAGAAAAAATAATCGAAGAGAACAACATGCACGTAGAAAGAGAGATGCGCAACGTCATGGAGAAAGGTAGACGACACCGCTCGGCGGCGACGCGGCACGAGTTGTGCATTCAAATTAAAGAGACGAGAGAACGAGAACACCACGTCGCCATGGGGAAGTTGCGCCGTAAGAATTCCACCGCTAAAGATGCCGAAAACGCGGCTAAAATCAAAGAAGCGTTGAAAAAAGCCATTCAAGACGTCGAGGAAACAGAGAAGGAACGCGTGAAAACGATGGAAGCGAAAGCGAACGCTTACGAGAAAGTGAAAGCTTTGCAAGAAAGACAGGCGAAGCACTTGCAGATGAAGCGTTTACTGGACAAGAAACAAAAAGAAAGCGAAGAGGCGGAATATAAAGCCGAGTTGGAAAGCGTGCGATCTTCTATTCAGAAAGCGGCGTTGCGCAATTCAGAATTGAAACAAACTTTGTCTGATTTCAACAAAAACTTGGTCGTCGTGTTCCCGAAAGTTAAGGAGGTGGAGACCAAACCTCTCCCGCCGTCGTCGTCGACTAAAATTCGAGCGGCTGAGAAACTAAAAAGACGGGCGGTGTTAGAAACGTAGAGAAGACTTACTACTGCTCGGTGCTGTTCGCTAGTTATATTACATAGTTGTATATTATCGATACCTCCTGGTATTATTATAGCATAGTGCAGTATAATCAATATTCATGCGAAGAATAGACATCGCCCCCCGCTCGAACGCGAGAGCGAACACTTCAGCCGACGTCATTTTTTCAAATTCCTGACAGTTGACGAGACGAAGACGACAAAAAATATGTCGTTTTGTCATCAACTTTTGTCATCGTCTTCATCGATTGCGGGGGGGCGTAGTCAGCCCAAGCGCGCGAGCAGAAGTCTTAAAACGCACCACCGCACGATTACCGCTTCTTCTTCTTCTTCGTCATCATCTTCTTCTTCTTCCTCCTTCTCTCATTCGTTCAAACGCGCTCTCGAAGATTTTGGATACGAGGACGACGAGGACGACGAGGACGACGACGACGACACAGGAAAAGCAGATGGAGTAGTAAAAAGAACACGGATGAATGCACAAAGACACGCAACGAATGGAACGACAAGTTTGCACCGGAGGAGGAGAAGGGATGTTTTATTCAGGTCATCCTCAGTATTCGTCGTGGCGAGCGTTTTTGGAAGCGACGAGATGACAAACAGAGCGGAGGCTATTGAATCCGGATTTATAAGCGACGCGTGGGAGAGCTTCGGCGGTGGAGGCCCGGCGGATTTGACTTTTCCGGAAAGCTTTCAAGGCGAATGGCTGGTCAACGCGACGTTGACGGATGTAGATTTACCAGAAGGTGCAGACGTGGTATCAAACATAGAAAGCGTAAACAGAGCAAAGAATGATGTCGGTAGGCCTACCTCGTATCCTTTACGTTTCGTGCGAAACTCGAGGAACGAAGTCATATTAGACCGAGCTTGGAATACGGAAAAGTTAGCTGAGTATACTATGAACGTCAAGAACGGCTCCGTGTTTACGGACATAGATTGGAATTTAGACGACCCCAACGTCATGAAGTGTTCGTTGGCGGATGGAAAGACGATTTTTTTCAAAGTCACCGCTCGGTCGGAAACCGAGGACGATTCGAGAAAGCGCCGCTTCGAAACGAGTGAACTCGCAGAGGTTGTTTTTAACGATTACGAAGGAAGTGGGACAGACCCGAACGTGAAAAGAACGCGAACGTATACGAAATGGTTGTGGCGCGACCAGAAAGACGCGCAAACTGGACAGCCACTCATCGTGTGCACGCAAATCGTCTTAGATTATTTGACTCCGTTTTCCTCCGGAAACGGCAACGCCGACGAAACGTTTATGCGCGTCGCGGGAAGACCGGTGACTGTATACACCTACAAGTTGGCCATGTTCAAAACTGGTCCTGGTTTAACTGTTGGAACAGCGTGAGTCTTCTCTGAAATGATGATGATGATGATGATGATGATGATGTGTAATACTAATACTAATAATACTATTCATGTAGCAACCAACGCCTTTCATCCTCTCTACTAATTTTGCAAATCAAAAGTGTTTGTTTCGAACAGAACGAACAAAAAGTGTCTCCCTCTTCTTTCGTTTGTTCTTCTCGAGTATTTTATCTTTTCTTCTCAATTTGCTTTATTAAAGAATTGCGACGTCGTCGTTCGCGCGCGGTGTGTCTATTTGCTGACACTATTCCGCCCCGCGGGTCAAACACGATGCTACGCCTGGCGCACTATGCGCTCGTGAACAAGAGTAATGGAGCTGCTGCGGCAAAATCTTCTCATCGCGCGTTGAGAACGACGACGATTCAGACGACGACGACGACGACGTCTTCTTCTTCCTGGAAAAACCCATTTCTTTTCTCCTCCTTCAACCACCGCGGAGGAAGGACGACGATGCGCGCGAAGATGATGAATTCGTCGTTCTCAACCTCATCGGCGACTACAACCGCAACAAAACGATCCTCTTCTTCTTCTTCTTCTTCTTCTGCTTCGTCGTCGTCGTTCAGAACGCGCGCGATTGCGTCTTCTTCGGATGCAGCTGCAGCTTCAGCCTCAACTCCTCCTTCTTCTTCACCTGCGAAAAGCTCCTCCGCCGCGGGAGTGAACACAGACGCGCCGACGTTTCAACAAGCAATCAATAGATTGCAAGACTACTGGGCCTCAAAAGGGTGCGCAGTTTGGCTTCCGCATAACACTGAAGTCGGCGCGGGAACGATGAACCCGGCGACGTTTTTGCGTTGCTTAGGACCAGAACCTTGGAACGTGTGCTACCCGGAACCGTCGGTGAGACCGGATGATTCTAGGTACGGGGATAATCCGAATCGAGTACAAAGACACACGCAGTTTCAGGTGATTTTAAAACCAGCACCGGCGAATCCGCAAGAACTCTATTTAGGCTCCTTAGAAGCGCTCGGCGTAGATACGAAAGCGCACGACATTCGCTTCGTGGAAGATAACTGGGAAAGTCCAGTTTTAGGCGCGTGGGGGTTGGGATGGGAAGTTTGGCTCGACGGCATGGAAGTGACGCAGTTTACGTATTTCCAACAATGCGGTAGCGTGAAAGTCAATCCAGTTGCGGTTGAAATCACGTACGGTCTAGAGCGCGTCTTGATGGCTTTACAAAATGTGGATCACTTCAAAGATATTAGATACAATGATTCCTTAACGTACGGCGAAATGCGTTTACAGGACGAATACGAAATGTCCGTGTTCAACATGGACGTAGCTTCGGTGGAAAATCAGAGATTGCGTTTTGATTTAGCCGATAAAGAAGCGCAATCGCTGATTGAAAACAGACTTCCTCTTCCTGCGTACGACCAGTTGCTTAAAGCGTCTCACGCGTTTAACATTCTCGACGCTCGTGGTGCGGTTGGCGTAACGGAGAGACAGAAATTGTTTGCCTCCATGCGTGATTTGGCGAGAAATATTGCCTCCCTTTGGGTCGAAAGACGCGAAGAGTTAGGTTACCCGCTCGGAAGCTTAGTCGAAGGATCAAGCGACGACAAAGAAGATGACAACGGTAAAAAAAAGAAGAAAAAGAATAACAAGCAAAACGACGCCGCGAAACCTGTTGCGCCCATAGACGAATCAAAGCTCCCGAATGAGAAGGCTGATTTTGTTTTTGAAATTGGTACCGAAGAGTTGCCGCCTCACGATGTTGTTTCGTGCATTCATCAAGTCGAGCTCGCCATGAATTCCATTTTAGAGCAATCTGGACTAGAATACGATAGCGTCTCAGTTGGTGGTACGCCTCGCCGCGTATCCGTCGCGATAAAAAACCTCTCTCCAAAACAGCCAGATCAAGAATCGCGAAATCGCGGTCCTCCGCTTTCGAGAGCGTTTGAGGAAGACGGAGTGACTCCAACCAAAGCTTTGCTCGGATTTTGCACAAAAAACAATGTGGTCGATCTCGAGAAAGAACTCGAAAAGGACGACGAGTACGTGTGGGCAAACGTGAAAGCAGTCGGGAAATCTGCCTCTGAAGTTATGCGCGACGAGTTGCCAAAAGTCGTAGAATCCATCAAGTTTATCAAAACCATGCGCTGGCAGTTGAACGAAGACAACGCATTCTCACGACCTATGCGTTGGTTATTTGCGTGCCACGGTCAATCGATAATACCCTTTTCTGCGCTCGGTGTTACTTCAAGTGATACGACGAGAGGTTTGCGACCTCCTGGATTGGAAGCGCCGGTGGAGGAAACGCTGACCAACGTCCAAGACTACTTTTCGTTTTTGGAAAGAGAAGGAATCGTTCCAGACATCGAAGCGCGCAAAAATGAAATTTGGAGTAACGCGGTATCTTTAGCAGAATCAGTCGGAGGCGTTGTCCCGGAAGGCAACAAAGAGAGTGGTGGCTTGTTAGACGAAGTTGCGAATTTGTTGGAAGCGGGACAACCGGTTTTGGGCGAATTCGAGGCGGAATATTTGAGCTTACCGAAAGAAGTCTTAATTACCGTCATGAAGAAGCACCAGCGCTATTTCCCAGTCGAGAACAAAACAAGCGGTGACTTGCTTAATAACTTTGTGACGTTTGCGAACGGACCGTGCGATGTTTCGGCCGTAAAATCCGGAAATGAAGCTGTATTAAGAGCGAGGTACCAAGATGCTAAATTCTTTTACGAAAACGACTGCAAGGAAAGTTTAGAGACGCTTCGTCCAAAGTTGGAAGGCATAACGTTTCAAACCGAATTAGGTTCTATGCTGCAGAAAACAGAGCGAGCCGAAAATCTCGCGCCGAAGGTCGCGGCGGCGTTGGGATACGGCGATGACGCTTCAATTGTGGCCATGGCGACGAAAGCCGCACGTTTAGCTCGTGCCGATTTAGCGTCTTCCATGGTCATGGAGCTCACATCGCTCGCTGGCGTGATGGGCGAACACTACGCGAAAAAGTGTGACAAGCTTGACGACACGACCTCTAAAGCTATTTTTGAAGCAAACCTTCCGAGATTTTCGGGAGATTTAATCGCTTCCACGGCTCCAGGTATCGTGGCGACCATAGCGGACAAGGCGGATACTTTGGTTGGATTATTTGCAGTCGTTGGAGCACCAAAAGCGACGGCAGATCCCTTCGGTTTGCGAAGAACTGCGTACGGTCTCGTCCAAACGTTAGTAAACAACGATCTTCAAACACAAGGTGGAGATGTTCGAGCGTTATTCGGACTTGCAAAGAGTGAACAGCCCGTGGATGTAAGCGACAAAGCGATGGAAGACTGCGCGGAGTTTACGAAAAGAAGATTAGAACAACTCTTAGTGGACGCAGGAGATGATGTTGAATCCGTTCGCGCAATTTTGAACACGGATATTGGATTCAACCCTGCGAGAGCGTCCGCTTCGGTAAAAGAATTGCAAGCGGCAATGAAGGACGCAAACACCTTTTCCAAGGCGAAGAACGTTTTATCGAGACCGACGAAACTCATCAGAGGGAAGAAAGATTTCACGCCGAGTGGGAAAATAGACGAGTCTTTGCTCGTGGAGGAAGCGGAAATCGAGTTCTTTAACACGTATAAGAAAGCGTGCGACAAAATAGCAGCCAACCAGAGCATCGCATCTTTGATTGAAGCTTTAGCAGAAATGGAGGATTCCTCGACACGATTCTTCGAAGACGTTTTCGTGAACTGTGAAGACTTACCGACGCGACAAAACCGCTTAGACCTCATAGACTCGGTTGCATCGTTGCCGAAGGATATGGTTGACTTCTCGGTCTTACCAGGATTTTAATATGATAAATCGAAAATAGATATTATGTTGTCATTCGTATTAAGATACTTGATATAGGGCATATTTCATTTCATTTCACGGACTCGTGAGAAGTATTTTTCGGCTACAATTTTTCTTATTTTCGCGATGGTTTGTCCCACGAAGTTTCTTGCGTCTCCGTGTTCCAATAGTACGTCTTCCCGGAATCGCTATCTAACACGGCTTTCCAAGGTTCCGGTAACTTCTCGTCATCCACGACTGCATTTTCTGAAGTGGTTTCCGCCGATGCGATCTCCGTCTCCGTTTCAGTTGTGGCAGGCGATTCTTCCTCCCCCTTCGCGGAAGCAGAAGTTGACGCCGAGGCATCCTTTCCTTCTTGCAACATATTCGCAGCTGAAATAGCAGCTTCTCGCGCAATGTCTCCTTCCTTGGACTTTTCGTTCTCTAAGTCCGTCTCTAACTTGACTTTTTCTTCCTCAGTCGCTTGTTGATGACTTAAAAGGGCTTGAGCAGAAGCTTTCGCTTTCTCGGTTTCCGACTTGGCGGCGTCGATTTCGGCTTGCGCTTCCTTCTTCGCTTCCGCAGCCGCTTCAGCCGCTCTGGTTTCGGCAGCCTTCATGATGTCTTGTGCTTGAGCTTGAACTTTAGCAGCTTCCATCTTTGCTTCAATCAGTTGCTCTTCGGCAACCATGCGCTCTCTTTGTGCCTCTTCTAATGTTTCTTTGTCTTCTTTGGACACGTGCGCGCCTTCCTTTTCAGCTTGCTCGACAAAGTTGTCGACATCGTCATCACTGCGAGCACCGTCGATTGGATCAGAACTCAAACTCCAAGTACTTGGCGTCTTATCGTCTTCATCTTCTTTCGGATGCATCTTGGATTCAATCTCTTGCATGACTTTGTCTTCCGCCGCGGCTTTGCTCGAAACTTCGTTGGCCTTCGCCATGGCAATTTTCGTCGCAGCGTCCGCTTTCGCCTTGGCAATTTCCATCTTCATTCTCTCTTCTTCCGCGTGTATTTTGTTTTTCTTTTCTTGTTCTCCGACTTCGCGTCTGGCAGCTTCTTCGTATTTCGCCTTCTCAGCATCAATCGCAGCTTGTTGCTTCTTGCGAATCTTTTCTTCCTTCTCCATTTCAATTTTAGCGTCATACTCGTACAAAGCCTTTTCCGCTTCTCTCGCTTCTTTTTTGTTGTGAGAATGCGTGCCTTTGACTAATTTGATGCGCTCCTCCGCTTTTTGCATGTCTTTAGTCAACAAACCGGCAACTAAAGGATCGACTTCACCGTCCAACAATTTCTCGTTCTTTTCACCGGTAGCCTCGTCCTCTTCCTCTTCGATACCGGCGTTTTTGAGAAGCTCTGCTCTCGTGGCGTCAATCTCTGTTCGCGGATCGATGACCTCTTCCTTCTCAGCTTTGCCAATCTTTTTTGCCGCTTTCTTGGCTTTTTGCGCGTTCTTCACGGACTCTTTCAAATCCTGCGTGACAGAATCAATGAGCGCTTGTTCGTCTTCGCTTGGTGCCTCCTCGCCGGATTCTTCCTCTTCCTCCGAATCATCGCCCCCGTGTTTTTTGGAGCTCTTCTTTTTCGACTTCTTCGAGGAGGACGATCCGTCGTAATCGCTTTCGCTTTCGCCATCTGCTTCGTCGTTATCGACGAGTTTGGATGTTTTCGAGAAGAGTTCCTTGTGTTTCTTTCTGGAAGAAGTCTTACCGGAGTCGTCCTCGTCGTCGTCTTCGAGGGGCGCTTTGTCGTAATCATCGCCAGAATCGTTCTTAGAAGAAGAGTGGTGGTGGTGCTTCGACGACGACGACGTCGCGGCGGAGTAATCATCGTCTGCCGCGTCGGAAGACGACCATGGCAAAAGAGACGTAAAGCTCGCGCCGGCGTTTTTCCCTTGCGAGACGCCATAGTAGGAGTAACACCCAATAACAGAGACTACGGAAGCCCCAAGAATTCCAATGCACGTGTTCCTGCGAAACCTTTCTTGACCTTCGCGGTGTTCTCGCAAGTAATCTCGGTCGATTAAACTTTCGTCCATTTGTCCGCCGTTTGGACTGCGTCCGCCGTGGTTCGTCCCGTAATTCGTCCTGTGGTGATCTTGATGGTGTTGTTGGTGATATTGTTGATTGTACGAGCCACTCGAAGCACCAGCGTGAGCGTTTCCATTTCCTCTGCCGGTGTTAATCGCCGGCGGAGCGTTTTGCATCAAGTTCATCGACTGTTGTTGCGCCGCCCAGTTTCCGTTTTCAACGTCACTCCCCGGTCGCGGCCCATTTTCTGCTTTCCCGTATCGAGCCGCTGTTTGCGAATATCGACTCGAGTGCTTGAAAGACGGATCAAACTGAGATTCGTTGTTGTTAAACATCGTCAAAACAGACAAATCCTTCTTCTTGTGGTTGTTGTGTTGTTACTGCTTTGTGTTCGATGGTATCAATCGTTAAAAGTCTCTTCCTTCTTAAGAGCGCGCGCGACTTCTTTTCAATGAAGGAAATTCGAGCGAGCCGCGGGGAAGAGAGAGCTTTTTTGTTTGTGTGGTTTTCGTGAATTTTTTCTTCTTCTTGTTTTTTTTTTGTTTGCGAACCTTTTTGTTTTTCTGCCCCAAAAACACGAAAAACTTTAAAGTTGAAAAATTTTAAAAAAGGATGGTGCGCTGTAAAATAAAATTTTAATAGTAAATCACAAGGTTGGTATCTCCTTCAACACTCCGGTTTCGTCCATTCGTTTCACTTTCTCATCGATCACGTCTCGTCGTATCCATTTGACCATGAAATGGACTTCCTCTTCACCACCACCACCACCACCGTTGCCGCCGCCGCCGCCAAATTTATTCGCAAACTGCATAAACTTATCGCCCAAAGAGGAAGGACTCGTCGTCGGCGGCACGCCGCTCTCGTCGTTTTTACCACTACTCCCGCTACTACCCGTACTACTCCTCTCTCCTCCACTACCATCATTTGTTGTTGTTGTTGTCGTTGTCGTTGTCATTGTTGATTCGGAAACGATTCTATAGCCACAACTCTCGTAAAGACCGATAGCGTTGGCGTTATTTTTCGCAACGTGCAGAGCTATGCATTTTGGTCGACTCTTTTCCATCTTTTGCGCGATGACGTCGCACTCTTCCAGCAGTGCTTTACCGACGCCCATTCTGCGATTGGCCGAACGCGTCGTCATTCCAGTCAAGTATAAAAAGTTACTCTCGTTGGAGAGTCGGAGTAACTTTACCCCGTTTTTCACGCGCGACTCTCTGGAAGCTTTCGGACCAAACGCAGGCAAGAGAGTCAAATCACACGCACCGACTATGTCGTTACCGTCTCGAAACATTTTCTTGTCTTTATTCGCCGAAGAAGCCTGCGCCGCCGCCGCCGTCGCTCCTTTTCTGCGCACGCTTTTCGTGGTCAAGCGTTTGGACGGTTTGTACGGTTGCGAGCCGCGCGGTCGAGCGATGACGCACGCGAAATTCCCCGCGCTCCATCTTGTTTTTTGCATCAAACCGTTGAGTAAGTCGTCCGCTGGTTTCCCAAATCCGTCCGCTAAAACCTCCGAGACATCTCGCAACTGAGAGACTAACACGCTTTGGTTTCCAAAGCACTGCGAACACTCCCAAAGTTTCTTTTTGTTGTTCGTATTTTCTGTTGATTCTTCTTCTTCTTCTTCTTCTTCTTCTTCTATTTCGGATGTCGAGGCACTATCCGCGTTTTCCCTCCTCGTCTCCGCGAAAACGTCCTGTTCCTCTCCTCCTTCTTTTTCTCCTTCTGTGTGCGAACTGGAAGACGACGACGAATGATCGTTGCCGGCTTTTACGATGTGAACGATTTTTGGTTGTTTTTGAAGACGACCGCGACGATGATGTTGCAACGAACGATGCTTTGGACGGCACGCTTTACCGCGCGCGAGAGTCGTTGTCGTCGTTTGTAATCCCGACGACGACGTTTGCAAAGTCTCCATCATCGTTCTTTTGAATAATATCTTCTTCTGTTTCTTCTTCTTCTTCTTGACAAAAACGCAGAAACTTTTGACGACGACGACGAATGCTCGTAAAACAAAGTAACAGACAAATCCAGAAATCCAAACAATTTTATGCAGGCGCCGTGAACTCTTCTTCTAATGTACAAACTGCTACTATATCTATTATACTACTGCTACTATATGTTTTCGCTCTATATCATACTCATGTTTTCAACGAAGCGCTTGAAACGCTCGAAATTGTCTTCATCCGTGATGAGCTCATCGTGCAGTCTTAAATAAGTGAACGATTTCATCGCTGGGACGTACACTTTGGAAACTTCACCGGTGAGCGAACCGTCTTCGTCTTCTCGAATGATTTCAACGGCGTACCCACCTTTGCAGTGTTTTGTGATGGTCTCGTACGCCTCTTGATCGACTCGAGAAAGCGCGTTTTCTCCTTCAAGTTGCACTCCATAGAGCGAACACAAGCTGGAGACGTGCTTGAGTAGATATTCAGGCGCAGATCCGTCTTCCAACTCGTCATTTTCACCAGTATTGAGCGCCGGCACCGGCTTCGTCGGGGAGTGCAAATTCCGAGACCTTGCTTCGTTGGACTCATTATCTTTCATCTCACAACACGTGAACGTCAAATTAACGTCCAGCATTGCACAAATCTTAACGATATCTTCGTATCCGACTCCAGCTCTCGGATTTCTCGACGTTCTCGAGGAGCAGTGCATTCCCGAAATGCACTCCGCCGCTCGGCTTCGAGTATTCGCCCACCAATGAACGCCTGCGAGTTTCATCGACAACTCCGCACGATACTGCTCTTGTTTTTGTCCTCCCTCTATCCTATTTTGTTGATTAGTATTATTATCGTTATCGCCGTCGACGCCGTCGTCGTCGTCGTCCACGTCGACTTCGTACCGTAACGTTTCGTAAGAAATTCGTTTCGGTTTCTTACCGTCTACGAGGGGATTATCTCCGATGGGTTTTAAAACGTGTTCCAATGCTTTTCTCGCGCGAGTTAGAACTCTTTCCGCGTGTAGACTTAATTCTTTTGAGTACCAAGACAGAAAAAACCAACCATACGCTGAATCCCACTGTTCGTGATCGTCAAAATCGCGTTTTTTCAACGTCGACTCGTCGTTTGTCCAAAACTGCGTCTCATTCGGTTTTGCGTTGACGAGGTCGTCCGCGCTCGTCTCGTTTTTGTAATTTTCTCCAACTTTAATCAAAACTTCCAAATTTTTAGGTGGGTCCCCCCATTTTGGGACGCCAGACTTACTCGCGTGTAGCGCGAGCGACATTCGAGCGCGTTCGTCGTAGCATTGCAGAGTGCCAATTCCTGGATACTTCCAATTTGAGGTTGACGTTGAGTACGAAGGGTACCGAAGTTCACCGCACGGTCCTAGACCGACTATAATTTCGAGAATAGACCCACTCAAAATGTACTCGCGAAACGTGTTGGCGAACGAGCGCATAAAGTTTTCGTAAGCGTCTAGTGGTGTCATCGTCGCGTCGTGAAACATGCGAATTTCGTGATGAAAGCCGAGCGGTGTGCCGATGTGCGTTTCGTCCGCGAATAACGATATGTATTCCTTACATCGGGTTCCCTTGGAGTCGCAATAAAATATATTCTCGTCAACTCTTTGCGCGTAATCACAAACCCACTGCGGTAAATTAACGGTGAAATCTCCGTCACCCGGGTTTTCTCCGCAACTATGAAACGACATCACCGCGTGTATTTTCAAGCCTGATTTTATAATCAGTTCGATGAGTGATTTGTACCCACCCCAATTGTATTTTCCCGGCGCTTCGTTTTCAACGATCCCCCACCACACGTCGATCATGACTGAACTCACGTTCGCAGATCTCAGCTTTTCCAACTGTATCGATAACTTCTCTTTCGTTTCGTCCAAAAATCGACCAGAGTCTGGGTTAATTAAATCCAAAGGCAACATCACGCACACGGGAACGCTCTTCTTTCCTTTTGCATTTTTCGACGACCACGACGACGACGACGTGTTGTTGGTGTTGGTAATAGTATTGTCATCAGCAGGAGACCCTCCTCCTCTTCCTTCTTCCCTTTTCACGCCATGCCGACCGTCCTCTAACATATCGTCGTCGTTGTCAACTACCATCAGTAGTTTCTTTTATAACCAACACACAATTCAAAAAATGAGGACATGCAAAGGAGGAGGCGAAAAGTTTGTTATTGTCGCATGCAGAGGAGGACGAAATCTTCTCTCTCGAAACCAACAAGCACGCGGAAGCGTTAGACACCTTTAAAATCCACAAGTAACAACGACAATAATAAATAGTATCACTGGGTACTAAACATGACAACTAAGTAGATAATCTAACCTTGATCGTTAATTACCAAAGTCCTTCTTTACATCTCGGAAGTATAAATAATAAACGCAAGCGCGGTAAAAAAAATGCGCTCAAAGGCACAACGAACTCGCTAGTTCTCGAACTATATCATCGCCAATCTGTTTTATTCTCGCCGCATCCTCTTCGCTGACGTCGAATCTGAGCGTTGGATCCGTTAAGCACGCATTATTCGTTGTTAATATCGAGATGGCGACTTTACCTTGCTTCAAAAGCTCCGAGTCGATTCCGACGCGGTCGTCGCGTTCGGTTCCACCAAACCCGTTTCGAAACCATCGCGTCTCGCTCGTTCTCCAACGCGCCGTTCCGTTTTCATCGTCACCAGAGATGTTCAAATTCGTTTTAAAATAGTCGGACGTGTCAAAATCTTTGCTATTACCGCCTTTGACGCCAGCCTCATCGCGCTTCTTCGGCGACGAAAGAATTTTACTGCTTTTCCTTTCCAAAGAGTTTCGAGGCGAAGATGGGGGAGACGGTATCGGCGAAGGCGCTCGCGCATCCTCCTCGCCGTCGTCGTGCGTCACGTATAAAACTTCAGGGTTAGGGTCTTTGACTCGTTTCCACAGCGGAATAGTCGAGCACTTCGATACCGCGCAAGTTTCTACGCCTCTGATCTTTTCGCCATCTCTCGGGACGTTCACGTTGATGACAAAACCTCTCAAAAGTCGCTTCCGTTCTTCGCTCGATACGATGGATTTCACAATCTGCGTGGCTATTTTACAACTTTCAGAGTAATTGGCACTTCTCGAATACGAATCTAACGAAAGTGCAACGCCTATTTGGCCCTTCATCGCGGCTTCTCGGGCACCGGCGACCGTTCCCGAATACATGACGTGTTTACCCGCGTTGTCGCCTCGATTGACTCCCGAGAGAACAACATCAAATGCCACACCGTCATTGCTATCGTTATTGCTACTACCATCATCCTTCGATTTGATGAGTTCTGGAAACAAATCTGGGCCTAGCGCAAGCATTGAGCAATCCGCAGGCGTCCCCGTGATTGAATAACTTTTACATCTCACTTTTTCATCATCTTCTTCTTCTTCTTTTCTTTCGTTCGCTTGTTCGTTTTCGTTTTCATCATCATCGTTGTAGGCGTCGTCGTGATAGTAATCCGATAATCGTTTAACTCCTATTGGTTCGTGTACTGTGATGCAGTGTCCGCTCGCCGATCGCTCGCGCTCTGGCGCGACGACGCACACGTTAAACTCTTTTTCTTTCGCGAGCGTTCGAATTAGCGTTTTGATGCCATTCGCATCGATGCCGTCGTCGTTTACCACGAGTATCTGTCGTTCGTTATCAGGAAATGAGAGTGGATGATTAGTTTAAAAAGCGCGAGTGAAATACAGAAATATGCGAGAGAAAGAGAGAGAGAGTTATGTATTCTAAAAGGATGATAAAACTGGTGCGATGCGGGTACTCACGTCAACTTTCTTCAACATGTTTTCTGTTGTTTTTATCCGTTTTATTATGGTTGTTTTTCTGTAACGACTTTTTGTTCTTTCTTCTTTCATCTCTCTCGTCTCATCTCTCTTCTTTTTGCTTCTGGCCTCAAAATCGGCCACGGAGGCTTGTTTTTTCACTTTTTTCACTTTTTGTGGCGTTGGTTGTTTTTGTTTTTGATTTCGATTTTTGAGAAAAAAGAAACCAAATTTCTCATTCGAGACGTCGTCACAGTCGCGACGCACTCTTACGCGTTCGAGAGCCCGTTTATTCACAAACACACTCTCTGCATATATCTTTGTAATTTGCAAAATCCGAAATCGACGCTCGACTAAAACGCACACGCAAGCAAAAAGAGTTTGTTTGTTTTTCTTGTTTGTTACGAAAGAGTAATCCACCAATATCTACTCTCGTAGAACAAAAACATGGCGACGAAGAAAGCGACGCTGTCGGACACGGAGAATCTCGCCGTCGGTGCCCTCGGTGGTATCCTCGAAACTGGCATACAGAGTACGTTTTCGTTTTGATTGGTGGATGATTGTTTACTGACTGACTGATTGATGTCGCTCGAGTTCATCACATCTCCTTTTTCATACGAAGAAGAAGAAGAAGAAGAAGAAGAGTGTGATAGGGGGAGACACATCATCACTTTTGTTTTTCTCTCTTTTTCAGCCTCGGGTTTGTTTATATTGCTGACGACAAAAAATTTCCAAAATACATTCCTTTAAATATTAAAAATACAGTGCCTTTAATCACGTATAAGATCACTTCGCAAGATGGTCGACCGATGCCTAAGAACATTCAAGGTTGGTACAGAGGCGTGGTTGCTAACGCAGGTGCAGTGGCGCCGATTACTGCGTTTCAAATGGCCGTGAACGGTGGCTTAGAGAGACTTATTTTAGCCGGCGATACCTCGAGAGAGTTGCAAGCGCACGAGAAGATTGGTGCAGCGATGGGTGCTGGCGCAATCAGTTCCATCTTGTATTCCCCGTTGGATTTGGTTGTCATCCAACAGCAAAAGTTGGCGACGTCTATTGGTGGAGCGTTATCGGCCGTGACGAAGGAGCATGGTATGGCGGCTCTCTTCCGCGGCTTCACGTCGTGCGCGGTGCGAGAGTCGATTTACACCGCGGGTTACTTGGGCGTCGGTCCAGTCGCGACGCAACATATCAAAACCATGCACCCATTTTTTAGCGAGAATGAACAAGCCGCGCGTATCGCGGGATCGTGCTTTGCGGGTACCATGGCGGCGGTGATGACGCACCCGGTGGATACGGCGAAGACGTGCATGCAAGGAGACATGGCGTCCACGACGTACCGAAACGCCCGAAGCGCGTTGGGTCAAGTCTACAGCGAACACGGTATTGGGGGGCTTTATAGAGGTGGTGCGGCTAGAACAGCGAGAATTTGCGGCGCGTTCTTTATCGTTGACAACGTCAGAGAAGCGGCGATGAAGTACAAAGCCGAGCACTTTGATTCGTAAAAGTATATTTGATTCTTTTTATTTTGTCGTTGGTGACGTGGTGTTGTTGTAAAAAAAATTTCACCGGCGGCGAAAGTACTAACGAACTTTTACAACACGGCCTTTCTCCCGAGCCTGAGCACACGCGCGTCGTACCAAACCCTTCTCCGCCTCTAAGACATCGTATCGGAACTGTACACGTAAATCTGGAACGTTCGTCTTTTCAATATCGTTCGCCTCCAACGCGTGAAGCACCAACTCCTCGTCCTCGCCGCCGCCTTCGTTTGATGAAGCTAAACCGTTTGATGAGGATGATTTGAATAGATTGTCTGAAATCCAGTGTTTCTTAGCTTCTCGAGGAAATCCGGAATTCAAAACAGAGTTTCTGGCAATCTCGCACAGATCCGCTGCGCTCAATTTCCAAACTTGAGCCGCGACCGAATACTCCTCAACTAATGGCTCCTTCGTCATGTGAATCTGGAGCGGATCATCGGTACTAAGGGTTACTGCTAAACCTCTCGCAAAGAACAACGGAAACGGATTCCGATGGTAGTCGACAAACAGCGAGTTATTTGAAAGCGGCGACATGTTCAAACCGATTTGCGTCAGGTAGTACAAATATTGTAAAACCGGCGATTTACGCAAATTGATTCCGTGCGCGATATTTTCCGCCAACATGAAAGTCGTCGCCAAATGGTCGATATCTCCAGCCTCGCCCGCGTGGGGTCTAAAAGTAATGATATTCATGCCTTTCGATTCTCTTAACTTGTTCAGAGTATACAAATTCGCATAAACGTAATAAGCGTAATAGGAATAGGCTGGATTATGGTTAACGTTCCAATCTTCCGGGACGCGCATGTGCTTGTTCGGTCGTCTCTCGGGTTTGGATTCGTCGTCAACCATATCGAATCCAACGACAGTTTTCAGAAAATGGTGCAACTCAGGATGCGACGAAGGATCAATCGTCACTTCAAACAAAGGTATGAAAATATTATCAAGCATTTGCTGGAAATTTTTCATCGTGCCTTGCGCTTTATAAATATTAAACAGTCTCGGTAACTGAATCATCCAAACGATGTTTTTCGAGAACAAACCGTGATTGAGTACCCACGCGGCTAAAGAATCCCACTCCGCTTTGCGACGTCCATATATGCTCAAACGATACTCCGCCATGGTGTATTTATTTGCTTCTAAATCAGTCAGCACTTCTTTCGTCAATTCCGCGAGAAAACGCCCGCGAATCAAGTTGTCGCTCTTGATGAAAATCTCTCTTAAACGCGACTGACCGCATGGATTGTACTTCAAATTAAATCGATCGAATCGATGAAACGTGTTTTTATCCGCGCGCATATCCAACGTATCGATGTTCAACTCGTGCGACGTCATGCCAATACTCTCGAATACCTCTTTTAAGTTTAAATATTTACCATCCCGATAAATGACGAGTTCGTTCGGCTCTTTTTTCAGCTTTGATTTAATAAATCGTAAAAGATGCTTCTGGTTCATGCATGCCGAATGATGGACGTGCGTATCAACCTTACGCACGTTATAGAAATCACGATGTGGCGCTCGCTTTTGCGCGAGAAACTCGGCATCTGAATTCAACATGACGTGCAAAGAAAATTTTTGCTCGGTGAGCATGAGGCGTTTATGACAGAACGATTTCGCCGGGCCTGCGGATTGAATTATCATTAACGCGTGCAAGTCGTGAAAGAACGCCGTCGCCGATGCCGGTGGTTCGTGCAACAGTTCGTCATCTTTTGAAAAGACTCGCACCACACCGTCTACCATTTTGAATTTTTGATCGGTTTTCAAAGCAGCGAGCGCTTCTTTCGATTCGATTTCAACCGATCCCATCACCGGAGATCCAACCTTCGAAAGAGTCGGCTCGAACAAATATTTCTCTCTCAATCCAATGCAATATTCTATCATTAAACACGTTTCCTCGCATTCATCCGTTATCGTTTGACCTTCGCTCGATTCGCGCAGCGTTACCGTATCGTAACCAAATGGTGACGGAGGCGCTGTTCCTTCTCGCAGCTGTTGCGTTCGCATTCGCATATTCTTATACGATGGCGTCGTCGACGGGCCAGCACTCGCATCATCAATATTCAGAATACTACTAGTCGCGGATGATTGTGGCTTCATATCTACGGATAAAGGAGACTTTGACTGCGCGAAGATCTCAATTCTTTGCGATGGAGGCGTGCCTGCGTTTTGTTGTTGTTGTTGTCCTACGGCATCTAATGCATCGCTCTTCTCAGCGCTGCCTGCGGTTGTAGGCGATGAAGCTTCCGATGCCACTTTATCCGAACTACCGAAATAGTTGCGCGTGTCGCTCATAGACGCGCGTCTTGGGCTAAGCACTTTTGTATAGCTTCCGGTTATGTCGCGAAGCTTTGCCAATTCCCCTACTTTGATCTTCCCTCCGTGCACGCTCCCGTCCTTCTTGGAATCCTTAATCATGATTGGAACGTTTGGTGTCCCCACTTTAGCAGTTCTTATCGTTACTCTGGTCGAATGCGCGTCAGAATTCCCATCCGAAGATTCCGCATAGGAGTCTCTTCCTAGCGCATCTTTTTTATTCTTCTTCTGCAAAACGTTCCCGGCGTTGTCCTTCTTTACGTTATCCTCTCGTTCGTCTTCTTCTCCTCCTCCTCTTCCTCTGCTGCTGCTACTACTACTACTATCGCTGTTTATAGCTAATTGATTTTCTTCCAAGTCTTTGCGTCGTTCTTGTTCCGATAACAGCATATCATCTTGTAACATGCTATCGTCGTTGTCTTTAAAACTTTGATCCTCCGTTTCCGTATCGGTCACGTCGTTGAAGACGACTTTGTGTTCGAGCGCGGAATTCGACCGTAAGATTCTCAAATCGCTTTCGTTTTTTGCTAATCGCGAAGCCAATCTAGAATTAAACTGTTGAGGCGATGGTGGAGGCGCGCGTGATTTAGCTTCTTTTCTGTTACTTTCATCGGCGTGCTTCTTTGAATCTTCTTCGTCCGAGGAAGAGGAGGAAGAGGAATCGTTATATCCACCTGTTTTACTTCCAGACCCACCACCACTTCCGAGCCGAGAAAACGGTTTGCGCTTTCGTGCGCTGCTGCTACCGTGATGGTGATGTTTGTTCTGAGTTGGCGTAGATGGCTCGCTCGATAATGGCGTCGTCTGCTGTTGTTGTTGTGAGCTGCTAGGGGTTGACAAAGTTTTCAACTGTAAACTCATTTCCGCTTTGTCGATTTCTCGTCGTCTATCTTCCAAAGCGCTGATCGCACTGGCGTAATAGTACGCAGATGCTCCCGCAACCTGAACCAGAACGTTTGTAAAAAGAAGAAGAAGAAGAAGAAGAGTACGTCGTGATGTCAGTAAAAACAATAATAACAAACAACGAGAGAACGAGAACGAACGAATTTATTATTCTCGTTGTGATTTAATTTAATTCAAACAAGATAAAAAAAAAACGACCGACGCACCAGCATTCCGACACACGATCCAGCCACGAAGAACAAGGACGCGTTGGTGCTTCCATCGTTGCTCATGGTCTCTCGACGAATGAAATGAGTCGTGTCGTCACGTAACAAAGAATGCTTTTTTGTGGTGTGTGTGTGATTTTGAATAATTTTTCGCATTTTGCGACATGGGTTTTTTCGCCGAAAAAAATTAGTATTCGCCGAAAAAATTTTTGGGGCCCAAACAAGAAGAGAAGAAAAACAACTAGACACACAATGTACTCCGCTATGTCTAGTATTCCCTCCGGGGGCCCTCCCGGGGGGACACACACACAGGAGCTGTGGTATTCCCTGCGGGGCATAGATGCGGATTTGGAGTCTGTTTTAAGTACAGATAAGTGTTCTTGTGATGCATGTTGTTCGCGATTCTCAACCCCTATTTTTGTTCCTTTCTTCTCGTATTTTGTCCCTCAAAAAATTTGGCGAAGACACTTACGTCCGTACAAAATGGTGCTTGTCCGTACAAAAAATTTTTGCCCCAAAACAAGAAGAGAACAAAAATAACTCGAGACACAATGTACTCTGCTATGTCTAGTATTCCCTCCGGGGGCCCTCCCGGGGGGACACACACACAAGAGCTGTGGTATTCCCTGCGGGGCATAGATGCGAGATTGGAGTCTGTTTTAAGCACATATAAGTGTCTTTGTGATGCATGTTGTGCGCGATCTCAACCCCTAATTTTGTTGTTTTTGTTCTCGTATTTTGGACTGAAAAATTTTTTGTACGGACAAGCACCATTTTGTACGGACGTAAGTGTCTTCGCCCAAAAAAAAGAACGGAAAGGACACCACAACGGCGCAGGGAATTATACACACACGAGCGCATCAGAATGACTTCAACGCGCGTGGCGAAAGGCGTTTCCAACGCGGACTTCGTCTCCGTCGTGCGTCCCGAAAA
>Ga0209335_10000432_pt1 | contig 50086 bp, 29 predicted proteins | sample COG_09_FD_184753 | JGI IMG/M metagenome (GOLD analysis project Ga0209335, IMG submission 184753) | Pelagic Microbial community sample from North Sea - COGITO 998_met_09 (SPAdes) (version 2) | ecosystem: Environmental > Aquatic > Marine > Neritic zone/Coastal water | place: Helgoland, sampling...
AGAAGAAGGAAAAGAAGAAAAAAGAGATATTTTTCTCGAAAATACAACCGAAGAAGCGACGAGTACTCCTCCAAAGAAGAAGAACAAGGAAGAAGAAGAAGTTGAAGAAGTTAAAGAAGAAGAGCACAGAACACATGTAAATCCGATTCTTCTTCTTCGCGATGATGATTGGTTAGGCGCGCCGGACGCGATTGCATCGTCGCCAGAGACAGAGACGAAGACGCGAGGCGGAGTCGCCGAAACCATGCCGGCGCGGATGGAAACGGAAGAAGAAGAAGAAGAGAAGAAGAAGAAGAACGATGATGATGATGGGAGTGATGATGCGAGTAAAAAACGGAAATTAGAAGAAATAGGAAACGAGGAAGAAGAAGAAGAAGAAGAAGAAGAAGAAGACGTTCTGATCGAGACGAACCACCGACGCGTTTTCTTGAGCGACGCGGGACCGGAACTGGTTCACCTGAAAGAAAACGACGTCGGGTACGAGTGGCTTTGCGCGGATATCTGGGTCCGAACGAAAGTTTGGCACGCGACGACGACGAACGAGAAGCGAAGAGCGTTGGAATTTCGAAGGTTAGACGAAAAGGGGGAGACGGTGCCGTTTCCGTCGTGCTCGAGGACGGGGGAGTACGAACACGGGACGTCGGCGGCGTCGTTGCGATCGAACAACGCGGTATATCGATTCATCGAGAGGAATAAAGAGGCGTACGAGAAAGGCAGAATGGTCGGACAGATAGTCAAGCGAAGGATTGCGAAAAAAAGCGACGGTGAGCACGAACGAGGAGTCGCTTTCGCAGATCCGAAAGATTTAGAAGAGATGGAGAGAAAAGGGAAGAAGAAGAAGATGATGATGAGAGAGAAGGAACCGGCGGCGGCGAAAACCGAGAAGCGAACGACAAAGTCGACGACGGCAAAATCAAACGAGAAACATAGCAAAGAAGAGAAGGACGTCGCAAAATCATCGACGCGGTGTAGCATTCGAACAAATCACGCGACGGTTTCCACCGAAGAGGATCCTCCAGACCCGGTGAAGAAAGGAAGCATTCAGCGAGAGTTGACGCACGTGTTCGCGGATATTTGGGGCGTTCGAGTCGGAGCGGAAACCAGGAACGATATCGATTTTCTGCGCTTGGACGCGAACGGCGAGCACATGAACTTTCCAAACTGTAATCGAACGGGCGAATATCGCAAAGGCGAATCGCAATCAAAGCTGAGATCGTATAAGTCGGTACTTTTATTCATCAAGAGGAATTTAAAAGCATACAGAAACGGCAAGATGTCGCCAAAGTCTGCGCTCATCGCATCGAAGACGACGACGACGACGACGACGATAACGAAAAAGAAGACATCAGTCGGCATACAAACGACAGAGATGGACGACGAGAGAGAAGATAAAGATAAAGAGACAAAAGCCCAAAACTCGCCGTCTTTGCCACCTCATCTGCCGCCGTGGGAAGGAAGAGAACCGCCGACGGTGACCGTCATCGGCGCCGGTCCAGCTGGTTTGAGCGCGGCGAAACTGCTTCAAAACCACGGATTAAAAGTTGTCGTTTTAGAATCGCGCGATCGCGCGGGAGGGAGATGCTGGTCCTACGACATGAAAGCGCTTCCTGAGCACGATTTACCGGCAATCACGGTCGATCTTGGCGCGGCGTACGTTCACGGGTGTCACACGTTCAACGTGCTGTACGTCATCGCGCAAGAGAATAAGATCAAGCTCGATCAATCGAGCGGCGGATACAGCGCCGGTTGGGGCGAATACGCGCCGTGGTACGACATCACAAAAGGTGGACGCATTAAAGAACGCGATGTGAAAAACGCGTTTCGTATCGTTCGAAAAGTCGAAGAGTGTATGTTCTCAGAAGCGCGCGAAGACGCGATCAAGTCTGTTCAAGCCGCGGACGAATGGGAACGAGAGAAGAAACAAAGACGAAGTAACGGTTTATACGGCGCAAACGGCGAGCGGGCTGCAAAAAACATGAGCACGGAGACGCTTCTTTTCGTCGCTCCATCGTCCGTCAAAGAAGAAGAAGAAGAAGAAGATAAAACCAAGGCGACCGACCCGTACTCTTCGCATTCGGAAGATTTGAGATTCGCGTACGGCGAAAGTTTGTACGAAACCAAACGGCAGCATCTGCTCGAGGAGAAATCTTCCGCGCCGCCACCGCCACCGCCAACCGCGACTGACACGCTCATCCTTTCTAACGAACGCCGCGCGAATGAAATCAAAAACACCGACGAACCGATCGAAGACGCTTTCAAACGAGCGTACGAGTTGTATTTTTCCGATAAAGATATGAAATATCAAATGCCGCGAGAGGACATCATCGAGAGCGTCAAGACGATCAACTGGGGATACGTCGCGCCAACGTCGCAAGTGTCCACGAACATCGTGCGCACATTTTATCGCGAGAGAGTCCAAGCCGAAGAAACGTTAGAGGCGGATAAGAATAAAATCGTCACCAACGTCGAGGCTAAAAACGGTTGGATTTACACGACGACGAGTACGCCTCCTCGAGAAGAAGGAAACGAAAGAGAAAACGACGACGACAAAGAAGAAGAAGAAAAAGTAGTAATAGAAGAGAAAGCTCGAGACGCGCCCGAGAAGAAGAATGTGAAGAAGAAGAAGAAGAAAACGCAGAAGAATGTAAAGGAACCGAAAGTAGCGACGAGGAACGTGAAAAACAAAGACAACGGCGGAGAGGACTTGGAGTTTAAAGGATCGCTCGGCGACGGGTTAGTCGTCGGCGGGTATCGCGAGTTGTTGATTAATCGAGCGGCGGAAGGTTTAGACGTTCGTTTCGAAAAGAAAGTTCGAAAGATTCACGAAGTTGCAAATATGGAAGAGAATACGCGGCATTTGTCCACCAGCGACGATTGTGTCCTCACTGATACCGATGCGAGTGCGAAGAAAGAGAAAGAAGCAGAAGAAGAAGACGTTGGAATGAAAATATATTCGGATGTGGTGCCATCCTCGTTTTCAAACGAGAATGCAAAAGATGTGGGTACGACGACGAAGACCGAGGACGACGACAAAAGTTTACTCTATCGAAAGAAAAAATGCGTCGTCGAAACTGAATCCGGTGAACAGTTTCTAAGCGATTTCGTCGTCTGTACCGTTCCTCTCGGCGTGTTACAACGCGACGTCATTGATTTCCATCCGTCTCTTTCCGCTAAGAAACAAAGAGCCATCCACGCCGTCGGCATGGGCACCGAAAATAAAGTTATATTGCGATTCGCGCAGAAGTTTTGGCCAAATTTTAAATACATACAGTGCAACGACTACCGATATAGGTTTCTAAATTACGAACCGTTTGGGAAGAAGGGCACGATTGTCGCGCATTGCGCGCCGCCGTACGCGCACGAGTACGAAAATCAAACCGACGAAGAGATTGTAAAAACCGTGTGTAAAGTCATGCAAACTATGTTTCGAGTGAAACCAGAGATGATGCCAAAACCAGTCGATTATCTCGTCACGCGATGGCTTCAAGACGAAAACTCATTCGGCGCGTACTCGTACATGAAAGTTGGCGCGACGTACAGCGACGTCCGCGCGTTGTCCGAACCCGAATTTGAAGCTAAAACGTTATTCTTTGCCGGCGAAGGGTGCTCGATATCCGGCGCGCAGTGCGTCCACGGCGCCGTTTTGAGTGGACAAGAGCAAGCGTGCAAAATCCTTCAACTCGGCAACGTCGACATCAATCCAGATTTGGCGTTGGGTAAACGCGTCGGCATCCCCGCCGACGCCACGCGCGAATGGATGCAATGTTCCAAGTGCTCGAAATGGAGAAAACTTCCCGAGCTCGTCTTCCCGGACGAGTTGGAAGAAAAGTGGGAGTGTTCTTATGGAGGCGTTTGGAACGAGAAGTTGGAACGGCTAGGTTGCGATGCCGCGGAAGATGAAGACGATAGCGATAGCGAATAGCTTTTTTAGTTGTCCTATTTTTGGAATAAATATGTGTACGCGTTCGAGATGCGCGTGTTTGCTTCTTCGCGCGTGCACTGACGTTCTCTTTTCCTCCCTTTTTTTGTTGTGCTTTTTGACCCACCTCTTGTTTTTTGTTTTGTTTGTCTGGCGACTTTTAAAATCAAACAAATTTTTCGCCTCTCACATTTCGCCACTCCATTAAACGCAAACGCGCGAGAGAGGTACCCGTTCCTCGTTCGATGCTACTGGCAGCAAAAAGCTAAAAGCAAGGTGCGTTTCTTCATCGCCGTCTCACTCTTTCGTCGTTTTATTCAATCCACCGCGGGAAGGAGAGAGAAAGAGAGAGAAAGAGAGAGAAAGCGAACGTCGTTTGTGTTCGTTGTTTTTCGTGCTGCGCTCAACGACGATTCTTTCTTTTCCCCGGAAATCTTTCCTCCTTTCTCTTCTTCTTTGTCTTCTTCTTTCGAAGCGCGCGCAGACTGAACGCGATGAGAGAGAGAGAGAGAGAGAATCATCGATAGCTGACATGAACGATCTTCTCGTTACGGACGAACAGGTTGCTCTTCGGCGCGAAAACGTGAACGTTTTCCTCTTAAAATTTGCGCATACGAGGGTTATTCTTTTATGTTCTATTGATATAAATATGACGACGACGACGACGAGGAGGAGGAAACAAAAACGATCCTCCTCTTCTTCTCTTCATTCTTCTTCTTCATCGTCATCGGCACCTTCTTCATCTTCGTCTCCCTCGCGTCGAGCGATGATGACGCTCCTTCTGCTCCTTTTCGGGACTATTTCTGACGTATTCGTCGTTCGCGCGACGTGGCCGATCGTTCGGTACAAAAACGGGACGGTCGGGGTGAAGAACGACGGCGGCACGGTAAAAGTACAGAGTACGGATTTAATCGTCGACGGAAACTTGAGCGTTTCTGGGAGTTTATTCATACAAGATCGAGATCTCGCGGAGTACGCGGAAAACATTTCACGCGCAAAAAGTGAAAGACAGAGTGTCGTTTCTCGAGACAGCTTTAGGAATCTCAGAGCTGGGAGATGGAACGAGTGCATCTTTTGACTGTGAATCAATTATTATGGACGGACCAACAAGTTTACAGGATGATTGGGAATGCGTTCCCATTGGAGGAGACTGTTCTTTCGATGCGTCTACTCAGGAGTGGGTACTTACGAATGGAGGTGTTTTGCGCTCAAAAGAAGAATATGCAATCCTTGCAAATGGAGAAATATCCGTGCAGGCGACTTCGAAAACGTCGAATTGCTACGATTACCTCATTATTATTTTGTACAGCAATTTTGATAGTGGCTCTGTATTGTTGACTGTTGGAGGCGAATTTTTTGGAGGGACATATGGCGGGATGGGAGGGCAACCTTACAATCAATTTAGAGGGAACGAGCGTTGTTTTGGCAAATCTCTTTTCTCTGCGAAAGCAAAAGTGAACTCGTGCAATCCAACCGAACCAGAAGTGCACAATTTTACGCACAGAATCGGCACAAATATGCTCGAGTTAAGCTCATGGTTTGTGAGTACCCCGGAAACAGTGGATGCTTATCAACTCGAGGAAGAAGTCCTGTGCGCCCAAACGGCACATATTCACCTTGTAAACAGAGATCTTGGTAATCCAGTTCGGAGAATTTCAGAAATTCGTGTGAAGGGTGAAAGGCAAAGCGCGAGTGCTTGTAATGCTTCAACGACGACGAGCGTCGTCTCCCAGCTCCAAAGTTTGACGCCACCGAAGTGCATGCGTCCCAGTGGAACGGGTTTGTTTTTCAACGGAACGAGTTGGATTTGCGAGTGCGTGCAGAATTCAACGCATGTTTATCACGGTGAGAGTTGTGAGAATACGTGCATACAAAATGCGACACAAATCTGGAACACCACGACGTCGAGCTGTCAAGAAATAGTGACGCAAGTCACTGATTCTGTCACGATAGTCACTGATTTGAATTGTGCCACAGTAGATGGATTAGGTACGTACGAGACAATTGGTGGTAAATCGATATACGTTTGTAACGGATACGCGCTTTTGTTAGCGTATAACCACGCCGCTAATGCCGAAGTCGTTGCTGTTGGATATAGCACGGGCGTGGCACCAACATCACCAGTATCCTCAAACGCGCACATTGTTGCTGATATGATAAATAAATCTATCGACGACATCGAGTCTGTGAAATTTTTTTGCAACACGACAAATCATGAACGGATCATGAACTTTCGCACTGAGAACGACAAGATTAGGAGTGCTATGGTAGATGGCGTGTATAATCCGGGATGCTCTAATTCGTGCACTTCAGCGGGACCCGATCTATCCACTGGATATACACTACTCGAAGGGCACACGACGCGTCTCCCCGCGACTACGACTAGATTACACAACACGGCAACTTCCAGAAATGACTTCGGAATATACTTCCCAATGTGGAACGGAGGGACGTGTGGTCATTGTCCCCCTTCCTATGGTTGGCATATTGGTGCTTATCGCGGCACCGGTGTTGATCCGATCACGGATTTTCAGTGTGACTCAGAGTCAATCGGCGAGACCGACGCCACCTCGCACCAGATTTGGGTAAAGTTTAAACAGTGACAAAATCATCTACAGTAAGTAGTATATAAACGGTGTTCTTACGTAGTAGTATTCTGTTCTCTCTCCTTTTCCTTTTTAATCAGGCCCGTTGTGTGTTTTGTATTCGTGTCTCGAGAAAAAAAATTGAAAAAAAGAAAAAAAAAAATTCGTTCTTTTTCTTCATTTCCAAGAAAGACTTTGAAGTCTTTTTTGCCTCTTTCCTCCCTCCCGCGGCATTCCACACAAAACAAAACAACGACGACAAAATTCTCCCGCTCTCTCCCAACTCCCAACTCTTTCTCTCTCTCTCGAGCTTTGCGCATCTTCGCGGAAAAGAGAACGGCTTTAAAAAGAGAGAGACGCGTCGTGAACATGCACCACCGCTGAACAACATCAGTGCACCTGTTGTTCATCACGAATAATACTAAAAATGCCGAGATTTCTTCGGGAAGGAAAGTCCGCGCATCCACTTTACTCGGGATTCGCCTCGAGCACTTCCCAAAAGCAAGACGAAGAGCAGAGCTTACTTTTAACATCATCTTCAGCATCATCAGCCTCTCGAAACAGCGACATCTCTCGAACCGAGAAGAAGAAGAATACTAATAACAACGGAAGAAGAAGAAGAAGAAGAGGACAAAGAGGAGCGTTTTCCTTCCAGACGATTCCTGAGAACGAAGCAGTCTTAAAGCGAGACAAGGAGGAAGACGAAGGAGACTATTATTACGACGACACCGAAGAAGAAGAAGATTACGACGATTACGACGATTACGACGATTTCGACGAAGATGAAGAAGAGGAAGAAGCGAAATACAGAAGAAATAACGGCGTCTCCCATAACAGCTCGAAAGTATACGTGAGGAACCTCTTCATCGTTGCGTTTATGATGATGATGTGCACGTTGGCGACGTGCGTCGGGATCGCGTCGGCGTACCGACCGTCGAGAACCGGGATGGTTGGTAGGCGGGACGTGCACCCGAACAAAAACGTGCACGTCGTGGCGGAAAGTTTTAGCGACGTGAAGGAGAGTAAGATGGTGATTGATGAGTACATAGAGAAGAAAAAAGAGAAGATGATGCGGGAGAAAGAGATGTTGGAGAAGATGAGCGAAAGCGACGGGGAGAGAGAGACGCCGGCGAGTGGTGCCGCGATTGAGACGAACGACGCGAAAAGCAGCGATTCTTCTTCTCCTTCTTCTTCTTCTTCTGAAAAAGGACGCGAGAGCCGCTCGAGAAAGAGCGCGAGTAGGAAAAATAGTAAAAAGATGAAAGCGGGAAAACAAGAACGAGAGGAACAATCGTCGACCGAGGAGGCCGAGGCAAAGACGACGACAATTGTGGAAAACATCACCCCGAAGACGCTTTTGGAAACCGTTCGCGACGTCAAGCACGTGCACGAAGCGGAAAAGAAGGTGAAAGAAAACGGCGGGAGTTTGATCGACGTCGTCGCCGAAATACAAGAGAAAGAGGAAGAGAGCGACGGGAGCGTCAACTCCTCTTCTTCGTCCTCTTCGAAAGCGGAGAAAGAAGGTGAAGGAGAAAGAGGAGGAGAAGAAGACAATCTCAACGACGACGACACCGATGATACCGACGAGACGACAACCGCAACGACCGCGGTTGTCCCCGGAAGCGTCGCCGTCCTCGGTCCTCAAACCAACGTAAAAAATAGCATAGAATCCATCGAGTTGATCAGCAACGCCACCTCCCAAAACGCCCAATCCTGGGGCATCGAAGACGGAGAGGAAAAGAACGACGACGAGGAAAATCCTGAGGAGGAAGAGACGACGACGACGAAGAGGAAAGTGAAAACGAAATTAAGGAGTAGCAGTAAAAACAAGAAAGAAAAACATTTGTCACCATCGTAGAAAGCGTTTAGAGCAGCGAAGAAGCACTTCTTTGAAACAAACAACAAGAGTAGAAATTCAACAGAAACCAAAACACTTTACACTTTTCCTTCCTTCGCCTTCTTTGTTGGACGAACGAATAATAAATCATTTAATACGAGCGAAAGAGCGCGAGAAAGAGCGAGACACACACATGCGCATCCCGGGTCCAGCGGGAGAGTTGCACGCGCGTCGCGCCGCCGCGCTTCGAGAGCAGGAGCAACGCGACGATAAAAACTTGAAAAACATTATTCAAAACGAACAACACCAACGACGGGGAGATGAAGAAGGAGAAGAAGGAGAAGAAGACAAAAAAGAAATAGACCATCGTCGACTTCCGAAGAATGAAGCGAGTACTGCGAGTAAGAACAGAGCGAAGCGCGCGTTGTGGAAGAAATTGCTCGAGTACGATCCCGCATCGAAGAATAAGAAGAATAAGGACGACGACGATTCGCTTTTCGAGCAAAAACAGTACCAAACCATCCAGTGGTTAAAAAACGGCGGATGGCGAAGCGGTCGATTGAGCAAAGGAAGATTTATCGTCGAAAAGGCGAAGAAGATAAAGAGGAAGAGTGGGATGCGCGTCTTTGGTGGTGGTGGTGGAGGTAAAGGAGGAGATCAAAATCAAACGCGTGCATCATCATCATCGTCTTCTTCTTCGTTAAAAGTTTTCGATGGAAGTTTACTCGTATCGGACGAAAACGGAGATACGATGACGGCGACGTGCGACGGAGAGACGCTTCAGATGCTCCTCAATCATAAGAACGATGCAAAGAAGAGAAAGACGAGGGTAGGGATGATCGTCAAAGACGTCGCGGTGTTGAACGCGAGCGCGACGGAGCAACACTTGGTCTTGAAGAGGAAGAGTTTGGTGGAGATTTTCTTTCAAGAGGAAGAAGAAGAGGAAGAAGAGAAAGAAGGAAGCAGAGGCAAAGAAAACGCAGGTACAGTTTCGATAGACGTAGGTAGAGTAGAAAAAGCAGCGCCGCACTCGCAAGTGCCGCAACCGAAAGCAGTCTCCGCGTTCGCTTTGCAGGCGATGAAGCTCATGGAAAAGCGAAAAGCGAAAGCGGCGGCAAAGGCGGCGGAGGGCACTAAAAGTCAATAGTAATAGTATATATTGAATAACAACGAATAAATAGTTTTGCATGCGAATGCGCTTGAATGCTTTTGTCTTCTAATAAAAGTTCTCGTCGTCGTAACTCCCGCTACCTTGAGGCGGCACGCTCGTGTCGTAATCCGGGCCCTGGTATCCCATAATCTCGCCGTCGCGGTTGACGACGGCGTATTGGGACGATGCATCGTTTTCGTCTCCGTAGTTATAAAAATCCGCGTCGTCGTCTTCGTCTTCCCCTTCTCCATCGATGCCGCCGCCGTAATATAAACTCTCGTTTTCCTCTTCGTCGTCGTAATACTGATCTTCTCTTCGCAATCCGAGCTTTGCTTTCAGAGCGTTGCCGCACGACAAAATGGCTTCGTTGATTCGCACTTCCCAAATGCGAAACACAATGGCGGCGTAGGCATTGCACAGAATCCAAAACTGCTTCGGGATTTCCATCATCTCTTCTCTCGTAGCCGATTTCCACTCGGCTAAAGCCATCTCGGAAAACTCGCGTTCGATTTCCACCAACGCTTCTTCGCGTTCCGTGAGCGTTCGTTGTCCCGAACGCTGCATTTTTTGGTACCTTCTAAATCGGTCTCTCCGAATGCTTTGAATCAAGTTACCGAAGGAGGAAAGTATCGCAGAGAGGACTAAGCCTAACGCAAACGCGGGTACGATGTCCGTTTGGGCGATTCGCGCAGCCGTAGCTGGTAATTCCGCGACGACTTGAGTGACTTTTCTGTGCACCCGTTTGACGTTTTCAACCGAGTCTCTCGATGCTTGCGAAAAGACATCCGTGATGTGAACTTTGTTGTTGTATTGAAACGCAGGGCTGTCGTAGTAATAACTTCCTGGTCCTCCTACTCCTCCTCCGTTATCGAGAAAGTCGTCTCCGTAGTTATAATTACGTCGGGACTGAAACTGATTTTCAAACGCGGCGTCATCTTTCGGGTCTAAAGCGGGTTGACCGAAATACTGTTCCTCCTCCGCTCGCGAAAACTCTTGATCGCCGTAATAGCTTCTGTATTGCTGAGAAGGAGGTGCGCCGCCGTTCCATCGATCGTAATTCGTCTCCGCGAATCTCGACGACAACGGTACTCTTTGCTGATTCTGTTGTTGCTGTTGCTGACGAAGATAATTCGCCCTCGTCGCGTACTCCGCGCCGTAACTTCCGTAATTGTTGTTACCCGAAGGAGTCCGTCTGCCACCACTATTACTACTTTTATTATTATTATTATTACTACTAATACCATTACCACTCCCTCTTCGATCGCCAAACATGCTCGATTCGTAGCTCCCCGCCATAGACGTCGTCGATTCCAACCCACCTTGTTGTATCTGCCTCAACCAATCGTTTCTTCTCGTCAAATCGTCCGCGTATCGTTCACTCCTGCCGGCGTTTGGAACCGCGCCGGTCGTTTCTCTCGTGAACTCCAAAATAGCTCCAATCGACCGGTCCGAACTCGCGTGGCGAAACAACGGCCCACTCCCTCTCGGTAACGTGCAAATGGTTGGAAAACTTCTCGCGCGAAAATACTTCCCCGCGAATGCTTTTTGTTCCGGTGTTTTACACACTACTCTTTGCACTTCGATGGATTCGTCGCCGGCAAACATCGCCGCCATCGCCGCAAACGTTGGTTCCACTTGCTCGCAATACCGGCAATTCGTCGTTTCCACCAGCAACACGACGTTTTTGTCTCTGTTTGCTAACGTAGACGCTAATTCTCTCGTACTTTTCGTCGTCACGCTTCCTTTAATATTATTAGTATCGCTCGCGCTCTTCGATGAAGAAGACGCGCCGAACCGTCTGCTTCGTCTTTGACTGTCGTTGGTATTGTTCAACGTTCCCGGTCCGGTCTTCTCTTCGTATCGATCGTTCCCAGTCGCAGCAGCAGTCGCAGCGGTATCGTTGTTGTCGTTGTTGGTGGTGGAAGCAGCAGTGGCAATAGTGTCGCATCTCCTCCTTCTGTTCAGAACGGAGGAGGAGAATCCCCTCGTGCGATTAGTAGTACTTTTGCTACTCCTATTCGAAGTACTCCTCGTGACTCCTCCTTTTTGTCCTCCTTTTCCTCTTCTCCACGCCGTCGTCGTCGTCGTTAAAGAAGAAGATGAAGAAGCAATCATCATCATCATAATTCAAATCGAGAATGTGTGTTTAAGTAATTCTCTCTCAAACTCTCTTTCTAATAATAATAATAATATATACACCCGAGAGAGACAACGACGAAGAAGAACGAGGAGAGAGAAAAACGAGAGAGTGTTTCGATCTCTTCTGTTTTTTTTCTGTAAAACCGATTCTCTCTCTTCTGTCTTCTTCTTCTTCCTAAAGTGTGCGTTTTGTGTGTGTTGTTAATGGAGCTGAGAAGCGATGAGAGAAGCGAGAGAGGAAGAGGACGAAAAAAAAACTGACTTGATGAGACGACGAAACGAGATTGAATTTTTCTTTCTCTTCTTTTTTTCTGCTTTTGGAGCACGAGAGAATTTCATATGATGAGAGAAGAAACAGAGAGGAAAAAAATTTGAAGAAGAAGAGCAAAGAAGAGAGAAGAGAGAGAGAGAAAAAGAGAAAGAGCAGACGCGTCGTAATAAGAGAGAATTAAGAGCAAGACTTTATCCAAATTTTCTCTTCATTTAATACTAGACTCCAAAAGAAAGAGAGAGAGAGAGAGAGACAGTAGTTCATATGGCAACTTTGACGACCATCCCGGCTGCGCGTGTCGTTTCTTCTTCTTCTTCTTCCGCCGTCGCGAGCAGCAGAAGGAGAGTCGTCGGTGGGAGGAAGTGTTGTTCTCTCTTCACTTCTTCTAAAAAACCCATTTCTCTTCGTGGTTCGCATTCCTTCTCGACGACGACAAAAACGACGTTAATAACGACGATGTCGTTGCGCCGCGCGTTTGCACGAAAGACGACGACGATGATAAAAACAACGACAACAACGAGTTGTTTCTTTTCGCGAACGTTAACGACGCGCGGAGCATCATCGTCTTCAAACTCTTCTTCTTCTTTAATCTTTAATCGGCAAAAAGGCTTGAAAAAGCTCAAAGCCGCAGCCGCAGCCGTCGGTGAGGAAGTCAACGCCGCCGAACAATCCGTCCCTTTGTTGACGTCGGACGAATCCGAAGATTTACTCAAAATACGACACTCTACCGCGCACATATTAGCCATGGCGACGCAAAAAGTCTACCCGAAAGCGCAGTGCACGATTGGACCGTGGATCGATCGCGGGTTTTACTACGATTTCTTTTATCCAGACCAAAGCTTCACGGACCAAGACTTGAAAACGATACAAAAAGAAATGTATAAAATCATTCGGAAAGACTATCCGATTCGAAGAGAGGAAGTGTCGAGAGAAGAAGCCGCGAGAAGGATTAAAGAAATCAACGAACCGTACAAGTTGGAGATTTTAGACATGATTAAAACCGAACCGATCACGATTTATCACATCGGCGACGAGTGGTGGGATTTGTGCGCCGGGCCGCACGTGGAGAGCACGGGGAAAATCGAGCAGAAAGGAATCAAGTTAGAAAGCGTGGCGGGAGCGTATTGGCGAGGAGACGAGACGAAACCGATGTTGCAAAGAATCTACGGGACCGCCTGGGAAAGCCAAGCGCAATTGCAAGCGTACGAGTTGTTTAAAGAAGAGGCGAAGAGAAGAGACCATCGAACGGTTGGTAAAGAAATGGGATTGTTTTCGTTGCAACAAGAAGAAGCTGGAGGCGGGTTGGTGTTTTGGCACCCGAAAGGCGCGTTAATGCGCCATCAAATCGAAACGTTTTGGAAGGATTTACACTTACAAAGAGGCTACGATTTAGTCTCCACGCCGCACGTGGCGAAAAGTGAGTTGTGGAAAACGAGCGGTCACAGCGATTTTTATAGCGAAAACATGTACCAACAGATGCAAGTAGAAGAGGAATCGTACCAGTTAAAACCGATGAACTGTCCGTTCCATATCGTCGTGTATAAAGACGGGTATTATTCGTACAGAGATTTGCCCTTACGATGGGCCGAGTTAGGAACGGTGTATAGATACGAAAGAAGTGGGACTATGCACGGTTTGTTTAGAGTCAGAGGTTTCACGCAAGACGACGCGCACGTGTTTTGTTTACCGGACCAAATCACCGACGAGATTACGAAAATTTTAGACCTGGTGGAGGAGGTGTTAGGGACGTTCGGGTTTAAAGATTACGAGGTGAACTTATCGACGAGACCGGAAAAAGCGGTCGGGTCGGACGATATTTGGGAACGCGCGGAATTGGCCTTGAAAGATTCCTTGAAACGCAAAAATTGGGACTACATCGTCGACGACGGCGGAGGCGCGTTTTACGGGCCGAAAATTGACATTAAAATTCTCGACGCGATTGGACGCAAGTGGCAATGTTCGACCATTCAGTTGGATTTCAACTTGCCCGATCGATTCGATTTGTCTTACATCGACCAAAACAACGAGAAACAACGACCGATTATGATTCACCGGGCGATTTTCGGTTCCTTGGAACGCTTCTTCGGCATTTTGACGGAAAACTACGCCGGTGCGTTTCCGGTGTGGATCGCGCCCGTGCAAGTTCGATTGTTGCCGGTGACGGATACCGTGGACGACTACATCCAACGCGTCGCGAACGACATGCGCGCGAAAGGTATTCGCGTCGAGGTGAAATCCGGCGAACGCATGAAGAAGCTCGTAAGAAACGCAGAAAAAGAGAAAATCCCAATCATGTGCATCATCGGTAAAGAGGAAGCGGAGAACGAAACTTTAGCCGTGAGAACGTACAAGAGTGGTGATATTGGGACGTTTTCGCTGACGGATGTCATTTCCAAAGTTGTGGAAGCGACGGAGGAAAAGAGCGAACACGCCTCCTTTTGAATCCATCATCATCTATTTAAAATTAATAAGACGGGGATTGTTTTTAATGTGTTTATTACTATTACTATCATCATCATCATCATCATCTACAGCTTACAGTATTCTTTTTGGTTTCTATTTCATTAACGAAGTTTTTTTGCTATCATATGTTGCTCCTATATATATCTAATAATCACGTCATCGGCGCGTCGTCGTCGTCCTCCTCCTCTTCCTTTTCTTGACTATTCAATCAATCGTCAAAATCGCTATTCTCGTCGTCCGAGTTCAAATCGAATTTCTTCCCCTGACGAATGTTCTTCACGCGTTCTTTCAAAACTTCCGCCGCGTGTTCGTCGTCTTCGCCGTTGTTTCTCGCTTTCAACGCGTACATTCTCTCCCCTTCTTCGTCCACCATCCCTTTACTTTGCAACACGAGTTTCACGTTTTTGGTCGGAAAATCATCCCCTCCTCCACCGAAATCATCCATCCCGACGATGTAATCCATCACTTTCTCTTTGCTCACTAAAGCTAGCGTAGGCAGCATGAATATCTTTAACTTTTCGGTTAAATATGGCGACTTTTCCGCGTCAATCTCGCAAAACAACGTTTCTAAATGCATCGGCGCTAACGCGCGCAAGTGTTTCGTCATCACTTTACACGGTTCCGAGTTGCGATAAAAATGACACACCATCTTCTCCTCTCCTTTCATTTTGCCGAAGAATTCTTTTTCGTCCAGTATTTGGTGCACTTCTCCGTGTTGTCGTTTCAGATATTCTTTTCTGTTCGATTGGTTTCCTCGCATTTCTTCCATGCGTTTGCGTCTCGCGTCTTCTAAATCTTCCTCGTTCAGTTTGGACATTTTATGAAGCTCATCGTCCAACTGTTGTTCCACTTGGTAGGCGGTTTTTAGAAGTTCGTTTTCAATCTATATCAATATGTTTAGTATATTGATTGCGTTAAATAAAGAATGAACGTCGTTCGGTTGTTTTTGTTCGTTCGTTCGTGATAAAAAGAGAGAGAGAGTAAGAAGTCAGTCCGTTGTCCGTCCGTCGTTCGAGAAGAGAGAAAGTCAAAGCTTTACAGAAGAGAGATGAATGATTTTTGAAAAATCCATCATCATCATCATCATCGTCCAAAAGACGACAACAAAAAGAAGCTTCGGTTTATTGCGCGCGCGCGATACTAATAACATAGAATATTTGAACGACGACAGAATTTTGACGCCGATGACGACGATGCAGACGTACCCGAGCTGCGACGTTTGCGTTCATCTCTTTCTTCGAAATTTTAGAGTACTATATCAGAGTCGTCGTCGTCGTCAGTTGTGAGGATGATGATTTTAGAGGAAAAAAAAAGAGAAAAAAAACGAGTTCGTTCAAATACTAAAATTTCTCCTTTTTTTTGTAAGACGAAAAACAACAACGAAAACTTGTGAATATGCGCGGTCGTGGTCCTTCTTTATCTGCGACATGTACGAGCACACCACCTCCTCCTCGCGCACGCTCGACGATTTTACAACAACAACAACAACAACAACAGAAACAACAACACTATCATCGTCGTCGTCATCGTCATCGATTTGAAAAGAAGGCTTTTCTTTCTCGTCGACGACGAGTAAAAGCAGAAGCAGCTTCCTCATCGAAAGAAGACAAAGACAAAGAAGAAGAGAAACACATGCACTTGCTGGAGGAAAAACTGAGTCAACACGGAGCGCCTTTGCAAGTGTATTACTGCGACGAAGAGTACGAAATCCCGAGCTTTCGAGACACGACGATTTTAATACGATCGACGACACCGGATGCGGTTTTATCGGAAATGCGAGGGAAAATGGACAACGGGGTGGAGATATCTACAAAGACGGTGTACGACGAACAGAACGCGACGATATCATCTTCTTCATCTTCATCTTCTTTGAAAAAGAAATCGAGGCTACCTCAAGTGACGATAACTGGAGGCGTGTTTGACTTGTTCGCGTTAGCGGTAGCGTTAGTACTCGACCAAGAAGAAGACAAAGAAGAAGACGTAAACGTAGCTATTCTTGGATTGGGCGCCGGAACCTGCGCGCGGTTAATCGATGACTTGTACCACTCGTCGAATAAGAGAGTGAAGATGTTTGGGTACGAATTGGACGATGCGATCGTTGATTTAGGGATGAAACATTTCGGTCTGAACGAATTGAAAGAGAAAGGGTCGTTGGTGGACGTGCGCGTCGGAGACGCGCTCGAGAATATCAAGACGAAGAAGAGCGACGCGGACGATACTGTCAAGTTTGATTTAATCATCGTCGATTTATTCGACGACCAAAGTCGCGTCATCCCTCAACTGATGGAAGTAGAACGATGGGAGAACATATCGAAGCGCTTGAAAAATCCTCCGTCTTCTTCTTCTTCTTCTTCTTCGAACGAAAACGTGAGCCGAGTTATTTGCAACTTATCCACCGGTAGGGGTCGAGGCGCAAACATAAACAACGCGGTGCACGTCGCAGAACTCATCGCAGAGACGTGCGGAAACGGCGACGTCTCGATTTGGCCGTCGAGCAAAATGAACGTTTGGAACGAGTGTTGCATATCCGGACCGAAACCGTCGTTTGGGATAGATACGACGCCGAAAGTGTTGGCGACGTATTGTCCGCACTGGATTTCAACGAGCAAGTACGTCAAAAACAAAAACAGTTCCAGTAACGAAACTGATGAGGATGGTGACGATAAAGACGACGACGACGACGATATTCCTATGAATGGATGGTTATTAGATAGACTTCAAGGTCGATGAGTGACGTTTTCTTTATCGAGCTTGTAAATTAATTTAGGTATAAATAGAAGAGGAAATTTAGCACGCATGCTGGAAAAAAAACAAAGTCACCCCCTATAATTACATTATATTATTACATTTGTAAAACTTTCCTTGTCTTCGAGTGCGTCAAATTTTCGTCAACTTCCGGAAACAACTCTCTCAACTTTGGTATTTTCCAATACAACTCTCTCCAACTTTCTCTTTCGAACGCGTTCGGCGTGTGCACGGCGTACGCGTATCCTAACTTTTTCGCCGCGTTTACGTTGTCCTCGTCGTCGTCAAAAAACACAACTTGTTTCCTAGCTTTTCCTAACAAAGACGACGCCGCCGACGACGATTCGACCGGGTCCTCTCCTTGTGCACTACTAATATCTTCCTCGTTCATCGACAACACGTACCGTTTCGTCAACGCATCCAACATCCGACTTTTGTCCTTCATGGAACACCCGTCTGTTCCGCCCACGTCGTTCGGCGTCACTATGCTTTTCTTTTTCTCATTGAACGCGTACTCCGCTAAATCCTCGTCTCCTTTCTTCCCGTCCACTAAACATTTCAAGTACGTTTCAATCACCTCTCTCTTTCCGAACGATGCAATCGCAACTTTGATTGACTTCTGTTTCATCTCTCGTAAAAACGCTCGGAAGAAATTCGCATCCGCGCAGTCTCTCTCGTAATCTCTTCTCGGAACGTCCAACGCGGAAATGCGTTTGGCGAACGAGTGTATTCTCAGAATGGTCATGTCAAAGTCCCAGACGACGAGTTTAATCCTCTCGTCGTCGTCGTCGTTGTCGTTGTTCTCGTCGTGATGATGACTACTTGTTCTCATCTTTGTAGAGTGTTGTTCTTTATGGGAAGAACACAACACTATTGATTGATTGATGAAGAAGAAGGAGTTTTTGACACGTTTGTCAGTTTGTCTTCTCTCTCTTTCTCTCTTCTGTTTTGGTGTTTGGACTTTTTGAATTTTTTTTTTATTCTTCCACAGCATCGAAAAATTCAACATTTTTCAACACACACACAAGAGAAAAGAAAAGAAAAGAAAAGAAGAGAGACTACTTTTCTCATCCGACTCTTCACACGCACTTCTTCGTACACACACAGAAGACACTTAAAACACATAAAAGAGAGAGAGATTATCTCGTTTGTCGTCTTAGTACCACACACACTCTTTCGACTCTTTCTCTTCTCTCTCTCTCTCTCTCTTCTTTTGAAAAGAAAGTATGGCGGACGAGGCGAAACGTCAGGCGCAGTTGGAAGCCGGGAGAAAGAAATTAGAGACGTTCAAAGCGAGAAAGTCATTGTTAAAACAACAACAACAACAACAACAACAACAACAGAAAGAGAAAGAGAAAGAGAAGAAGGAAGAGGGAGAAACGACGATTCAGACGACGACGACGACGACACCTAAACGAGATGAAATTTTCGAACAACAACAACAACACGAAGAGTTTCACACGCCAAACGCGTTGGTCTCGTCGTCGTCGTCGACGATTTACGATGATTCAAAAACAAAAACAAAAGCAACGACGACGATGGTGATGCAAGACGAGATTGAGAAAATCGTCCGCGAAGCCGTGGAGAAAGAATCCGCAAAGTTGAAGAGGAAATTCGAGGAAGATGTCGACGAGTTGAAACAGAAACACGAAGAGGCGAGAGAGGAAACGGAGAAGGAGAAGAAAGAGTTTGAAGATTTGAAAATGGAAGAGATGAGAAAACGAATGGAAGAGGAAAAGGAAAATTTTCAGACGCAGTCCACGGAGAGGATCAACGAGCTGCAAGAGAAGGTGCAAAAAGCGGTGAAGAAAGGCAAGTCGATGCAAGCGGAGAGGGACGAAATCAAATCGGCGTTTGACGCGTTGACGACGCAAAGCGAAGAATTGGTGAAGACGATTGAAATCGCAAACGAGAGAAGCGGCAACGCGGAAAAAGAATTAGGAGAAACTAAGATACAGTTGCAAGCGAAAGAAAAGGAGTTTGCGGATTTGAAGTCGTTTTACGAGGAGAACAACGCGAGTAACTTGAACGAAGAGGAGCGATTGAAAATGGAGTTGACGGAAACAAACGCAAAGATGGAGGAAATGACGCGAAAAGTCGACGACGCGGAAAACGAAACGGAAACGGTCAAATCAGAGTTACGCGCGAAACGAGAAGAGTTTGACGATTTAAAGCAACTGTTCGACGACACGGCGGCGAACGCGACGCGAGGCGAGGAAGGTTTGAAGGAGGAAATTGTCGCGTTGCGAGAGCAAACGAACGCGTTGAAGGAGGAATTGACGACGGCGGCGCAAACGAGCGAGGAAAAAGCGAAGATGTTGGAACGCGAGTTGGAAAACGAAGTGAGCACGCGCATGAGTTTAGAAACAGAGGTCGAGGAGTTACGACACGCGAACGCGCAGTCGACTGACTCCTTGCGCGCAGAGTTTGAACGCGCGAAGGAGGAAAACGAGGCAATCAAACTGAAATGCGAAGCGTTTGAACGCGAAATCAACGAGGAGTTGAAACCAAAGTGCGAAGAGTTGGAGCGAGAAATCAACCAAGAATTGAAACCGAAGTGCGACCACTTCGAGCAAGAGTTATCGGTCGCGCAGGAGGAGATTTCCGGACAGTTCCAACTCGGCGTCGAACGCGATGAAGCGCAGAGAAAGCTCGCGGAAGCGGAGCAAGCGCTGGAAGTTATGCGAAAGGAGAGAGATGATTTAGAGAATAGCTCGTCCGCGGCGCACGAAGAAGCCTTAGGAAAGCTTCAAAAAGAGCTCGGAGAAGCGACCATTGCCTTGCGAGCGAAAGAAAAGGAGTTTGCGGATTTGAAGTCGTTTTACGAGGAGAACAACGCGAGTAACTTGAACGAAGAGGAAAGATTGAAACTCGAATTGATAGAAACGAAAACGACGCTGGGAGAGGCGAACGAGAAAATCGCGCAGTTAGAACTCGACGCGAGAACGGTATCGAACGAACGTTACGATTTGATCGCGCAGATTGACCAGTATAAGAAGCAAATGGGCGATCTGGAGAAATCTTTCGACGCGCACAAATCGGACGAAGACTCACTCCGGGAAGAAAAGGCTACATTTTTAGGCAAAATCAATGCTTTGGAGAGCGAGCGAGGGGAATTATTCGCGCGAAATGAAAAGATTCTGAACGATTTAGAAGAGATGACCAAATTGAAAAACGCGCAATCGGAGAAAGTCCAAAAAGCCGTCAAAAAGGGCAAGTCTATTCAAGCCGATCTCGTAGAGACGAAGAAAACGCTCGGCGCGAAGGAGCAAGAAGTGATCGATTTGCAACAACGCGTAGACGCGTTGGTGAATGCCGAGCCAACAACACCTCAACAACAACAAGAAGAAGAGGGGAAGTACGTCGCGCTCCTCGCGGAAAAAGACGCGACGATTGCGTCTGTGCTCGAGCGAGAAGCGAAGGCGTCGGCGCACGTAGAAACCATTCAAAAGCAAGTGGACGATCTGATCGTCGAAAGCAACGCCTCCGCGGATAAAGTTGCTTCAATAGAGAATGAATTAGCACACTCGCGCGAAGCCGTGGCGAACGCGGAGAGAGAAATAGGAGAGACTAAGATACAGCTGCAAGCGAAAGAAAAGGAGTTTGCGGATTTGAAGTCGTTTTACGAGGAGAACAACGCGAGTAACTTGAACGAAGAGGAACGATTGAAAATGGAGCTAAACGAAGCGAACGCGAACATGCAACTCGTGCGCGAGGAAGTTGAAACGCTGAAAAAGAAACTCACGGAACAGGATGAACGCTCTTTAGCTGCGGCGAATGAACAACACTCGGAGCAAATTCAACTGTTACAAGCGACGATTGCGGAAGCGAGAGACGAAGGCAATCGAGAGCGCGTGGTTGCGGAGAGTTTGAAGCAAGAGTTGGACGCGAAAGTTTCTGAAGTGCAAAAGATGAAGATAGAAATCGAGCACAGCGCGGAAAAGCTGGAGGAAATCAACGCGGAGAAGGAAATGTTCATGTCCGAATGTGAAAAAGCTTTGGAAAGTTTCGATCGCGAAAAGGCGAAAGCGAAGGAGCTGAAACAAAAGTTGAAAGATTTCGATCATGAATCTAAAACGAGCGCGCAGATGAAAATGGAAGAACACGAAAACGCTTTACGCGCGGCGAGCGAAAGAGCGACGTTTTTGGAAGAAGAGCTGTCGAAAGCGAACGCGGCTTTGACGCAAGCGTCTGAAAACGTCCAACGAGGCCCGTCGGCGGAAGAACTCGAACGCGAAAAACAGGAACAACAGAGAGAATTACACGAGTTGAAGTCTCGATTAGATCAAGAGTTGCAAGGTATGAACGTTTTGCGGGAGCAGTTGCAAGAAGAGCGCGGAAAAAGAGCGCAGCTCGACGCGCGTTTAGCCGCCTCTTTGGCCGCGCAACAACAACAACAAGCGACGACGACGCAGCACACCGGGGCCTCTGAACAAAAGCAACCGTCGCCGCATCACAGGTTTACCAATAAAAAGAACGAAGATTACGGCGACGACGACGACGAGACGATGTTGAACGATATCGAAGGCGCGATCATTTCCGGTGGAAGCTACTCGTTCGTTCCGTTGCAAGGAAAGTTCAAGTCGTTGACGTTTTGCCCGCCGTTGCAATCGAGCGGTTGCTTGCAAGCGGCGAACATGTTCGATCGGTTTTCTGTGTTTTTACAGCGAAGACCGACTTTAAGAGTCTTACTGATTGGCTATTTCGCGCTGTTGCACGTGCTCTTGTTTCTGTTTTGATTTTGATTGTTGTTGTTGTTGTTGTTGTTATATTACTCTCTAAATTATTATTCTTATTCAATCGAACACAAGAAAGAGGACCGTAAAATTTAGGGGGTCAAAATTGAACCACATACCCTAAACTCTTCTTCTTTTTTGGGTTTTTAGATATTTTCAAAAGGAATCTCATTAAATTTCCGACAGGTCTTGTATATATCTAGAATAAATATGTCGGATATGACTGCTGAAAAAGAGAAGAGACACGACGATTATTCGCAAGACGAAAACGTCGAACGTCACGTTCGTAAGAACAGATGGATTTCCGTCGATATCGGAGGAAAACCGTACGTTTTTTTATTCCCAACATCATCATCAAATGTTGTTTTTTCTTTCCGTTTGAATTTGAGTGTCACACTCGGGAGTGTTGCTTATCAAAATTGCTTCATTGCTTTTAGTATTCACTCGCGCGCGAGTCTTTCTGTCCTCAAACTCGTTCTAAAATCCGTCTAAAATGGAAGTTGAACGTTCACGTCATCGATTGCGCGCAAAAAGAGAGCGGTTTCTTCGTTTGGACGCGACTGATTCGCCGCCGTCATATCGTCGCGTTGTCGTCAAGAATTGGTGACGATGATCGAGAATTTTCCCTCCTTGGTGGTGACGCAGCACCAAATCTCTCGCACAAAACGGCTGTGCTGACTCATCAGAAGGAAGTTTAAAATAATCGAAAAAAAAACGTTTGGGGGCAAAAAACAACAAAGAAAGAAGAAAACAAGGAATACACCAAACTTTTTGTGCTTTTAAAACTAACCTCTACTTATAAACTCTGTTATTATATAAACTGAAACAGGTTTCTTCGATTCAACTGGGTGTCCTCATTGCTCGCATCTCTCGTGTTGTGGGGCTTCGTCGCCGCCGTATTGATTGACGATGAAAACCATACCAATCCGAAACTCCCGACTGAGTTTGACCGATGGAAAAGGTGGATCACGGTCAACTTCTCGTGGATGTACATCTTGACCCAAGATGTTTGGTTCATATTTGTGCTCTGGCTTCTGTTTACGAAGTACGCGAACATCAAGTTGGGCAGAGACGACGATAAACCTGAATTTTCAGATTTCGCCTGGTTTTCCATGCTTTTCTCCTGCGGAATCGGGGTAGGCTTCTACTATTACGGAGTCTCCGAACCAATCTATCACTACCGTCAATCGGCTAATTTACAAAGTATTCCAGTGACGAACGATGATCAAAAAGCCCAACAAGCTATTTTTCAAACGCTCTTTCACTGGGGCCTTCACGGCTGGATTCCTTACATTGTCGTCGCGTTGACGCTCGGCGTCACCTGCCATCGACAAGGTTTGCCAATGACCATGCGTAACGCCTTTCATCCGTTGATTGGTGATCACACGAGAGGTTTCGCTGGTGATTTAATCGACGCTTTGTCCATTTCTTGCACAACCTTTGGCGTGTGCACGTCCTTAGGTTTGGGCGTCTCTCAAATCAACTCGGTTCTCGCCCGTTTGGACGGCTCCGTCGAAGTCAACCAAAAGACGCAAACCGGCATCATCTGGATTATTACCGCAGTCGCGACGATCTCCGTCCTTCTCGGTCTTAAACGTGGTATCAAATCGTTGTCGTTGTTCACTTTCACCATTGGTCTGGTCTTGCTCGTCTTGGTTACCGTTTGCGACAACACGTGGTTCCTCCTCAACTCCTTCGTCGAGGCGGTTGGCACGTACATGACGTGGGTGATCCAAGTTGGCTTCAAGTGCGGCACGTGGACGCAATTGAACCAAGAATTCGATAACGGGTACGAATACGAAGGTAAATCCTTGCTTTGGGGCAAAGATTCCTTGAGCGACAAGCTCTATGAGGCTACCGGCATCGAAACGTCCTCTGCTCTCGCCATCGAGAAGTACGACTCCGGACCGTCGTGGATGATGGACGGTTGGACCATCTTTTACTGGGGCTGGTGGATCTCCTGGGCGCCGTTCGTCGGCATGTTTATCGCAAAAATCTCCAAAGGTAGAACTGTCGGACAGGTCATTAAAGGTGCTTTCATCGCGCCGATCTTGTTTTCGTTCATTTTCTTGACCTTCTTTGGTTCTCTCGGTATCAAAATGCAACGCGCGGCTGAAATGGCGTTGGATGTTACAGTCGACAAGTCCAACTGGAGCATTGACTGTGCTGCATCTGGTTACACTGGTGGCGCTCCGTCTTCCGACGCTGCCATTGCGCTCGCCGATAAGGGTTATTATTTACTTTCCTGTAGGTCATCCAACGACCGTATTCTCGACGTCATGGCCCCGTACGGCAAATTGACGACGTTCATGCACTTGTTGGTGTTAATCGGTATCACGTTCTACTTCGTGACTTCGTCTGATTCTGGTTCCTACGTCGACGATATCATTTCCGCGCAGGGCCACGAGAACCCGCCGTGGATTCAACGCGTCTACTGGGCCGTTACGGAAGCTGCCACCGCGCAAGCGTTGCTTTCCGCTTCGGACGCGGGATTGAGCACGATTCAAGGCGTCTCTATTGTCGCCGGTTTACCGTACACGATCGCCATCTGCTACTGCTGCACGTCGCTTTATCGCGCATTGAAACGTGAAATGAGAGACGAAGATATCATGGCGCAAAGACATGGTTTCGTCGTGTCTTCCTTGGACATTCTCGAATTGTACAGCCCGGAAGGCATGCCTGCGCAATCGCCGTCGGCGGGCGATAGGTTCAAATCGAACATCATCGCCTTGTTCTTCCCATACAAAGGTCTCAAGACCGCCGCAGTCGCCGCGTACAACGACGATGTCATGGGTACAATCTACGCTGTTGTTGCTACTTGCACGTGGTTCGCCTGGTTTCTCTGCTTGTGCTTATCTGACATTGGCGAAGGTACTGCTTCCATCGCGTGGATGTTGTTCGTCTTCTTTGTTGCGCAAGTTGCGATTATTCGTTACCAGGTCAGAGCGGCGCGAAGCATCAGAGATAACTTCTTGAACGACTTGTTCGCTACATTCGCGATGTATCCGATGGTCATCTCTCAGATGGAATTGGAAGCGCCATACATCGAGCAACGCAAGCAAGTATAAAAACACGTTATTTATATGAACGGCAAAATAAGAGTAGCGAGCGCATGACTTCGTTATCTAAAACGAAACGCGTGCCGTGTTTCTCGGTAGGAGGTAGGCTGACGAGGATGGGTCACATTCCCATTCCACGTTACATAAAAAAGAGTCATCAAAAGAATTAATAATAAGGACGCGAATAATAAGGACACGAAGCGAAACTAGGAACAGCCGTTCCATTTTACTTCTTTCATAAGCGTTTTTGTAAACAAATCAAAGTTTTACAATCATCTAATTTCATCACACACCATTTCGTGCGCGCATCTCCTCTTCATTTTAATTCTCATTGTATGTATGGTACAATGATACTGTTAGTACAACATCTACTCTGCTATTATTATCGATTCTAAAATCATGACGCGTCTCTCCAAACGCTACTTCTCGCTTCAGCGCTCTTGTCAACCTCGTTTTGTCGCTCTGCTCCATTAAGAGTTTCTCTTATTTCCTCCTCCTTCGCTGACATCACGTCTCGAACAACCTTTGGATTTGAATCGCCGTAACTTATAAAATCCAGAACTGCGCATACGTTTGCACCTTCACCATTCTTACCCGATAAACGCTTCACCGCGTCTTCATCGGGTTCAAAAGCATTTCTTCTCGCCTTCCCTGTGATTGTTCGGTTGGAAGTAAATATCTCGTTTACCGAAGGCTGTATTGTGCGCAACTTTTTGTCCACGTCTCGATTTATCTCCGAATAAGTTCGCTTCTTTTGCTCCGTTTGTAAACGCGTTGTCGTCGGCTTTGATCTTTCGCTCGCCACTGGTCCTTTGCGCCTGAGCTCGTGTTCAAATCTACCTCTGTAATGTTTTACACCTTCGTACTCATCATCCAAGGCGTTATAGAAAAGCTTGATGAACTTCTTATTAGATTGATAGTCTCCAGGGCCGCCGCCGCCGTCGTCGTCGTCGTCGTCGTCGTCGTCGTCGTCACTTCCTTCTCCATCACCTCCTTCTCTTTCTTCTAGTTCGTGATTGTTTAGATTCAAAATTCTGCAGTCTTCTCCTTGTTCGGGAACGAAACTGGACGCTTGAACGCGCAAGGCGCGCACGTTTGCATCGTCTCGAACAATCTGACGAATGATATTTGCCACTTTATCGCCTACCACATCAACGATCGTTGACAAGCTTGAAGAATTTCCATTTTTTCTTCGTTCTGTCGAATCAACAACAGAACACGCTTCTCGCACGAGCGCTGCGCGTACTTTTTTCCTAGTCAACCCATCGTCCCCCAACAAGGTGAAAAAGCTCGAAAAGCTCGGAAAGTTTACTTTCTCCTCAAATACACCTCTAGTATTCAAATCACCGCCGTGGGAAGGTGCAGCATGCACTTCGCACACCAAATCTTCCGGCCATCTGTTAAAAAACATTCCATGAAATAAAGTCACACGCGTTAAGTCGCGTCCGATGGATGTAATCGAGTTGTTGCAATTAGCACCGCTATTGTTCTCAAGTTGTCCGCCGCATTTTAGCAGTGGCTGGTAGACGCTCAATGCGGAAACTTGCGTCGATTTTCTCGCGCTAACGCTTGCTTTATTCTTTCCAGAGGTATTCTTATCGTTTTGCGACGATGCAAAAGAGGAAAAAGCTTCGAGTCGAACCATGACCTTTTTCGCTAATATTTTCGAAAGCCCGAGTTTACCAGTGTAAAAGCCAATATTCTGTTCTTTCAAAAGTTCGTGAAGGTTCGCGACGTTGTTCGCATCTATTTTCATTCGTAAATTCTCATCGTTCGCTAACTCAGGTACGACACCATCGCACGGGTGAAACTGATGTATCAAGTTTTCAATTTCTCCAGATGTACACGCGATCTTAATATTGTCGCCATTACTGATTTTCTGGTGCGCGCAAGAGTTTTTTGCTAAACTCGCATTTATGGAAACACCGAATGTTATACCGTGGAAGAATAAAGGGTTCGTGACGTACCCTTGCACACATTCCAAAATTTTGTCGCAAACGTGTGTCGCTTGTTTTGTGCTGACAACGGTACTCGCAGACGTGCGACTCGGTCGAATGGAAAAGAATGCCCATCTTTGCTGCTGAAAAGCGCTCGCAGCGTTGGTCCTATCGTCGCTGATATTGTGTTGTAAATTAATCGATCCTTCAACAGCATGTTCTTCGTCCACGTGTCGACGTCCGAGATGTGTGAGCTGTATCTGTTGCGATTGAAATTCGTTCGATTTGCATAAATCTTGAACAATTCGTTGCGAAGCCTCGAGCATGACCAGCGTCGCGTCTTTGTCGTCCCCGGTTGCGGGTTTCGTCGCGTTTCCAAGAAAATCGACGCAGATAACCAATGAGGAAAGAGAAGAATCAGGAGAGGATCCCATCTCCATCTTAGTGATCTTACCTTATTCGTTCTTTCTTTCTTTAGGTTCGAACAATCCAATCGAATGTCCATCGATTGTTGTCATCGCGGCAATTTTTTCAACCGTTTTTGACTTGTCGCTCGTAAACTGAATCGGACCGTCCAAAGTCCCTCCTAATTCCAACAACTGTTTTACCGCGCGATCGACGTCTACAACCTCAAAGTTTAACGAAATAGTATTTTTCTCGCTCTGCCTGTTCCGTCTCTCTTCTTCTTCGTCTTCTTCTTCCTTTGATGATACCAACGTCTTTTGTTGAACCGCGAGAGTGATGTTGCTGCTGTTGCTCGTCGTCGTGGGGGATTTTTTTCCAATCGTCAACTCGGCAAAAGTGTCCGTACAAACAACGAGGGAGAATCCTAAACCTTTGGTGAAGAAATCGCACGTCTTTTTCAGATTATTCGAGGAGAGTAAGATGTGTTTCAAGCGCGTTGACATATATATATATATACGTGTATATAATATATCAGCGTGTAAATTTAATAACGAAGTGTGTGCGTGTGTTTTGAGAATTGCTTTTCTGTTGTTGGAGAAAGAAAGGAAAAAAATTATAATTACAAAGTGACGCCTTCTAAAGCTTCGAGAAGACTGGAATCGAAGAACTTCGACGCCGAAATGTCTTCGCCCATACCTTTTCGTCGTCTCGTTTTAATGCAAAACTCTCTCGCCAAGTGCGAGACAGGACTCGGTTCCAACGGTCTCAACTGAATGGCTCTATCGAGCGGGTCTCCGGGAACGACTGACCAGTGATCGAAATAAGACAAACCAAATGCCATACCTCTCGTGTGCGCTCTCAAATCAGTTTCAAATCCGAAGGATTCTATCGCAGGAAGTAAAGCTTTAACGATATAAACCGGCGTACCCGGTTTGGCAACGTCCGAAACGACGTGACCGCGTCGTTTGGACAAGACGTTGTAAATAGCCGTCATGCAATCCGCGGGCGTCTGAATTTCAACCGCGTATACGGGTTCCATCAAACGAGGCTGCGCGGTCAAGAAGGCTGAGTACACGCATCGTCTGGAGGTTGGAATGATTTGACCACCACCTCTTTGTAAAGGCTCGCTACTTATCGTCGCGTCGAGTATTTTGAACTTTGTTTCGCGAATCGGCTCTTCACAAAGCGGACCTTCGCGGGTGCCCCACTGGAAACCTTGGACGATGGACTCTCGGACAGACATCAACAAGTCTTTATCGACTTCACTCGGTAAAGTATCGTCCATTAATACGTTTGGTCCATCGGAGTCTGGTCCGAACGCCCAAACCGACCTCGCCGCTAACGCGTCCCAATCGTACTTTTGCGTGAAAAAGTTCGCCAAATGTTTCTTCGGCCACTCCAAGACGACATTTTTGCTCTCAATATCTAAACCTAAGCCTTTATCCAAAGGTTCTGCAATCATTGTAATTTTGTTTCTCTTATTCGGAGTTTCCGCGAAACATTTTAACGCAGACGTTTCGACTACCGTTTCTGCGAACACCACTACCGGATCTGCTACTTTAACCTCGATGTCCGCGTATACTTCACGCAAGTCTTTCATCGCCGAGTCCAGATAGATTTCGCCCATACCGACGACGATGTGCTCACCGGATTCTTCCACCTTTGTTTGCAACGCTGGATATGTTTTTGATATTTTGCGCAAACCTTCAACCATTTTCGGTAAATCGGACGGATGCAACGGTTCTACGGCAATTTTAACCACCGCTTTATTCTCAAATTCCAGCGGTTTGAACGTATACACGTCTTCGTCGTTTCCTTCTTCTCCATCTTTTGAGGACGCAGAAACCAAAGTTGCGGTTTTAACGATGGATTGATCGACACCGGCGATGAGTACCCAGGAACCAGCCGGTGCGCTCTGTACAGGAATGCGATACCTCGCTTCGTTAATCCATAAATGCGAAACTGTCTTCACCGCACAGTCTTCTTCGTCGTCCGGCGAATACGCCTCGCCCAACACTTTCACCGAATCGTTTACGCAAAGCGTACCGGAAAGAACGCGACCAAACGCGTCGAACGCGTCTGGAGATTTCGTGGATGGATAAAGTTTCACGATTTGGACGGCTAACGGTCCATCTTTATCGCAGGTCTGCATCGCTCGTACGCGTCTACCCGAGGTTGATAATTCGCCCGTGTACGTGCGAGAAATCTTGCTTTCCGCGCCTTCGATGGGATTCGGTATGGAGTGTAACAAAATGTCCGTCAAACCGCCATGCGATTCAAAGACTTTTGAGAACGCGAGTTTTATCAGCGGTTTCGTGTTTTGTTTTAACTCTTTCGGTTTCAACTTGTACGAAAACCTGTTGAATTCTTTCAAAGCTCTTTGAAAAGATTCCGGCGCCTCGCCGACGGCTTGCGAGAAAAGCTTATACAACGGTTCGAGGATGAACTGCACGAACGATCGCTGGCAATCATGTTGTCCAACCGGAGGTTTCTTCTTAAACGCACGCGTCTCTTCGTCGAAATACGCGTCGCCCCATAATCGTTTCGCAAACTGTTTGTGATCCAAGTCATCGCTCTGCGAAACGTTTTTATACGTCTTGGCGAAAGATTCTAAAGTAAACGAAAATCCGTATAAACTCGATCCAAAGCACACGCGATTATTCAAAGGTGTACACAAACGCGCATTTTCTGGCCCATACGCGGCTTCAATTAACGCGTTGCATTCTTCGATGACGTGTCTAAGTTTGTGGTACGCGTCCGCCGGCGGAAGCTTGAGCTCTACTATGAGTCGGTCGATTTTGTTGATGAACAAAACGCACGGCACGTTCTCTCGCGCGGCAATTTTGATCGCTTTTTCGGTTCCACACATGACCCCTTCTGCAGCATCGACAACGATTAAGAATCCGTCGGCTATTCGGGCAGCCGCAGAGACTTCGTCGCAAAAGTTTGCGTGGCCGGGAGTATCGAAGATTGAAATCGAGTGCGTCTTCCCGTGCTTCCCGTCTGCCAAAGGTAACGTCATCGGCACGGCTTTAATGGACATCTCGCGGCTGCGTTCATCAAGTCGAGTGTCCGTGTATAATCGCAAAGCGTTGTAATTATTTTGTGACAGTTGCGTAGAGCTCGAACCTAAATTATCGTCGTACTTCCACGCGTCCGAAACGTCGTGCGTCTCCTCCACGAGCGCATCCACTAAAGATGATTTCCCGTGATGTAAATGACCAGCAATGCACACGTTCCTCGATAACACCGGCGTTTGCCACAACATTTCCAAAAATTCTGGCTTACATTTCATTTTAGCGTGCGAAATGTCCAACTTTGAATCTTCCGAAACGATCTCGAATCTCTTCGTATTCTGCGAGGCGATGATCGGCACCTCCAAAGCCTGCGCGTCTTCGGTTTCTACCAGTGTCTCCGTATCTTCTCCGTACACCTCTTTAGAGGAGGGATAATATTTCTTATCTTCTGCTAAGACTACTATTGCATTCGTCGTCGTTGGTTCCTCTTCGTCGTTCTCTTCGTCTTCGTCTTCGTCGTTTCCTCTCATTTCTTCGTCTGCGCCGTCACCTCTTCGTCGTCGCCCCCAATCGCCATCTTCTTCTTCATTATTGTCGTCCTCGATTAAATCGTCCTCGGAATCGACGTCTGGTCCTATGTAGTTACCGAACTCGTCGTAGTTCGACTCGTCCATTTTCTCTTCTTTCCTCTTTCTTTCTTTCTTTCTTATTCTTATTATCAGGAGTGTGTTTATTCTCAGAAGAGCAGATTGGGTTGGTTTGGTGACAAATTTATTATTATTTGAAGAAGAAGAAGAAGAAGAAGTTTCTCGTCTCGAAAAAAAAGAATGAACAAAATCAGAGCAAAACAACGAAGAGGAACAAGTGTATAAAAATTGTGCGACGTAATAAAATCAACGTGTTAATAATGCTAGCGTGCGTGTGATTGCAAAATAAGTGTTTTATAAGTTTTTATCTCTCTCTTCCTCTCACTTTTCTCTATCGATCATCGAGTCGTCGGCACCTCCTCCTTGGACTGAGTAGGCGCCTCAGAAGAAGACGAAGACTGTTGCAATTCGCTTCCTAACTTTGGTTCTCGCGGCATCATCGAGAGCCACACGCCCTCGGGGAAACAAATAGTCGTATCATACATGATTGGAATTTCGTCTCCTGGATCTTCGTGCACTCCATCGTCACATTTTCCAAATTTAAAGTTTTGCACTGCCGTCGCGAGCATCGTCGTCGCCGTGAGCAAAGCAAAGACACCGCCGATGCACGATCGCGGGCCCGCCCCGAACGGCGTGTACGTGAAATCTCTCCCAGCTGCCATGCGTCTGCGCATACGTTCCTTCGCAATCTCAAGCTTTTCTGGATCGTCCCTCGCGGATGCCTTGGCTTGCTTGTCCGCTTGCATTCTGAGCGATTCGTCAGTAAACCGGTCGGGATTAAACTCCAAAGGATTCTCCCACACTCTCGGGTTTCTCCCCATGGCGTAGGAAGATAACAGAATAAAGTCGCCAGGTTTCACCTTGTGTCCACTCGGTAAAGTATCTTCGTCGGACGCTAGTCGAGGGAATAAGTTAATCGGCGCGTACTTGCGCAGCGACTCTTTCACGACCATGCGCGTGTAATCCAAGCGTCCTTCTTGGACGTCATCAAACGTTGGCGCTCGACCACCCAACAAAGCGACCTCTTCTTCGATGCGACGCTGTATTTCTGGATTCCTCGCCACATGAAACAAGTTCACCGTGAAATTACTCGCAGTCGTCCGGTGCCCGGCAGCCATGACATCGTTAATATCGCCCCACAAATCGTCATCCGGCAACAAGTTCCCATCTTCGTCCGTGGCTTTGACGAGGACGTCCAACAAACAATAATCGTTAAAATCGCCCTCTTCGACGCGTTCTTTGACCGTTTCTCGTCGCTCAGTAATGAGTTTTGTTCCAACTGATTCTAAAATTGCGTATTTTTCCTTCAACTCTCGCACTCGCCCAATGCCGAGCGCGTATTGCAACTTCAAAATAGGCCCAGGCGTGATGAAGAGTTGTCCCATGATTTCTGACGTTCCGTTGTATGAATCTAAAATTTGAGAAATGTTATCGCTGACGATATCTTCGTCTCGCAAGAGTTTCGCGGCGTGCGATTCGCATTGCTCGAAATCAAACGCAAACGCAACTTTGCCGATGACGTCTAGCGTGACCAACTGCGAGTCGTTGTCAATATTTACGTTTATTTTTCCCTCTTCTCGCATGGTACACGCCGTTCTCCACGTTTCGCACATGTAATTGATTCGTTCTTCGACCGTGTTGGAGAACTGCGTCAGCGAAAACGAGTTTATGAATGGCTTTTGGCACATCAATCGATGTTCTCGGTTATATTGTCCGTCTGACCCGGTGATGCCTTTGTTCTTAATCACAAACCGAAAGGCGTCTGGCAACATCCGAAGCTTATAGTTCTTCGCGTTCGTGTGACAGACATACTCTACGATTTCTGGATCAAGAATGGAGACGCAATCTGGACCAATCGCATTCTGAATACCCACGCATTCACCTTTTTGTTCCGCCCAATCGAGCATGGCGATGGGCATTCCGACTGGATGTTGAGCCGCTTTCACCAGAGACTTTAAAAACGAGATATCATCAATCACCGGCGGTTCCGAACCGTCTTCCGGTCGTAAATCTGGGACTTCTTTCTTTTCCATGCCGAAGAAGGATTTCACCGAACTGTACGGACACGCTTGACCTTCTTTACCTTCTTCTTCTTTGTTACCTTCTTCTTCATCATTTTGATGAGCCTTCTGTTGGATATCTTTTTTATTATTCGCTTGCGCTCTATCTTCTTCTTCTTCTTCTTCTTCTTTGAACGTGTTGTTGGTCGAATTCGTCGTCGTATCTGTCGACGAGGACGTCGTCGCTCCGACGACATTACCACTTTTACCACTTTTACCACCGGTCGATGATGAGAACGCGAGGACGACGATCGCGGACGACGATCGTCGTCGTCGTCGTCGTCCTCTTCTCTCTCTCGTCGGGGAGACCCCCGAAGCGTGACTAAAAGGGACTCTCACCCCTCGGATTTGCCTCGTCGTCGTCGTCGTCGACGCGGGAGAAGTACAACAACGCGCCGCGATGGAGTTTGACATGGTCATAAACTATATATTGATTTATGTGTATCAAAGATGATCAGAATATACAATATACTACACTCGTCGATGATGGTCGATTGATCGACCCGATCGATACTAATAATTTATGATGATGATGAGGTGAAGTGCGTTGTTTTTTTGCACCCGTGTGTGTTCTCGTCCTCCTCCCTTAAAGTCTCGTACAAAAAGATACGATGATCTTTTAAATTTTAACGAAGACCCTAAACTCTCTCTTTTGTTTCCTTCTTCTACGTCGTCAAAGAAACGTCGTCAATATTAGTATTAATTAAATATTATCATCGACGACGCCCGAGAGATCGATAGATCGAGATGATGATGAAGAACGCACAGAACGCGATCTTTCTGTCCTCTTCTTCTTCTTTCTCTTCTTTCTTTTTTGTCTTCTTTTACTCCTTCTTCTTCTTCTTCTCAAAGGCTGTGGCTGCGCAACAACAACAACAACAACAACAACTCGAACAACAACAACAACAACTTAAAAGCAAAAAACCTGCTATTAAAACGAAATACGACGTCGATTACTCGCCGGATATTGGTTGGTTAACCGGTCGCGGGACTTACTTTGACGCCTCGCACGAGTGGAAAACGAAATATTTCGCCCACCACGAGTTCGGGTACCTGGAAACGAACGGGTGCGGGTATACGAGCAAAAAATACGCGCAACGAGAGCCAAAGTCGCTGCCGTTTGCAGTTTCGCGAAGTGCAGTCGCCGCGCTGGCTGACTTTGAAATGAAATCGAGCTGCGGACAGTGCTATGAAGTGAAATGCGACGATAACGAAACGAAAATTCGCAAATCGTTTCGTCGAAACGACTTCATCGAGTACAACGATAACTACACGCGTTTCCAGCAAAACAAAAACGCGAGAGATTCATACGGGCGAGAAATTCAAAACACGACGTTTCCTCCCGCCGAAGAGTGCTTTGACGACGATGAAGGGAGGACGAAGCTCTGCGAAAGGACGACGTGCTACGATCGCGATAAAACACTTTTCATTCAAATCATAGATATTTGTCCGTGCGACTACATTTACGGCCGACAAGAGATTTGTTGCGGCGATATCCCTCACTTCGATCTCTCGTTTTGGGCGTTCGAGTCGTTAGCGCATCCTCTGCAAGGGAAAATGAACCTCTTGTTTCGTCCCGTGGATTGCGTGACGAAACAACCCTTAGACGCTCGGGAAGGAGCGTTAGCTCACGTGCGCAAAAATAAGAACGGCGACGAATATTACGTGTACGATGGGAAAACGCCAGTAGGTTTCGCGCCCGGATGGAGATTTCGCGTTTGGTACGATTTGCAGTCCGATCCAGCGGTCGAAGGTAAAGGCAAAAACGGCGGTTTCGGCGCATGCTCGGAATTCAATTCGACCGGTACTATGGCTGCGGCATGCCTTGGTTGTGAGAATAATATCCTACCGTTTTCAGTCAACGGAGATTCTACGATGATGTCACTTCGAATCCAAATTAACGACGACGGCGTTATCGACGAGAACTGCGAAAATCTCAGTTTCCTTTCGATAGGACTCGAGAAGCGGCAAGATCGAGATGCTACGAGAGAATACAGCGAGACGCCGTGCGCCAAATCTATAATATTGAACGAAAGTGAAAGTGTCAGCATAACTCGCGACGGCGACGGTGGTTGTATTGTCAAAATTCCCGTTCACGTGTTTGAATGCAAACGAGCGAGCGTGAACGCGAATACGATATTTTTGTCCTACGATTATCCAAACACGCGCAAAGAAGTTTGTCTCGGCGAAGTAAAGTTATATTGAAAAACAAGAACAAATCTAAGATGTAGTAAAGATAGTAGAATATACAACAACAATAACTCTTTTTGTTTCTATTGCATTCGCGTCAATGGTTTTAGTTGTCTTGCCCAGTCGTTGGATCGTCTTCCTCGTCGGGAGAATCTGAAGAGGAGGAGGAGGGCGAAGAGGAGAACAAATTCTTTAAGCTCAACTTCGTTTGCAACCGATTTTCCTCGTTCACTAGCATATCAGAGAAGAAATCTAATCGCTGGACGTGCTCTTCTTGCTCTAACAACTGCTGAAACGGATAGATTGCCTCGTTTACCAGTTCTCTCGCTTCCTCTTGGTAGTTTATTTGCAACTGCTTGAACTGATTTTGGATGTTCTCCGGGAGCGAATTCAAAGTGATTTCGCCTCTGGACTGTTTTTCGGCGAATTCCGGTCCTTGTGACTTCATGAAAGATTGAAGCAGCGCCTGGACGTCTCGCTGTAACTCAGTTTCTTTATAATTCACTCGGTTCGTGAGCAACGATTGCCATAACTCGACGATTCTCCAAAATCCTCCTTTTTTATTTTTCGCCGAGAGTTCTTTCACCAACTCTTCTCTAAATCGAACCGGTTCGTCCAACTCTTGTTGCATTTGAACTATGCGCGTAAATTTCTCAACGAGCATTGATTCTTTCGTCGTGTATTCTCCATCATCACTCGCGCCACTATTATCAGCTCCTTCTTCTCCTTCCTTCCCGTAATCGCCGATTTCCACGCACACGCCTTTCAAATATGAACTTCGATCTCCCCAAACCGTGTCGTTCACCACGCGTTCAATGCGCACGACAGATACGCACGTGTGCGAACACACGTATTTCACCTGGTCGTTCGTTTGCTCGGAAACTTCCTTCAAATCATCCAAGTAAAACACGCACGCGTACTTGCTAAAATGGCCTTGAGCTTGCGGGTCGCACATGGGCACCACAAAGCGCCTCGAGCCGTTGAAGAGGATGTCGTTATACATCGCTCGGTACCTGGGTTCGAAGATGTTTAACACGTGTTCCGAATACGGCAAATGCACGTTCGATCCGAGCGGGAAAATTGGAAGTACAACTTCGTTCTCTTTCGTAACGATGGGTTCGGTTTCTGTCGCCTTCGAGACGTTCATAAAAGGTAACCACTGTATCGACTCAGTCCAATCTTTCTTCACGCCTTCGTCGTACGACCCTGAGCCAGACGCATCCGGCGAGGCTGCTCTTGTGGTGAATAACAAATGTGACCTTCGTCTATTCTTCCTCCTCGATGATGGCAATGATGATGTTAATGATGTGACGAGTGTGGTGATGTTTCGTTCCGTGTTTCTCGCAGCAAAACGCACGTGGTGACGACGACGAAGAAGATTACCACTAAACAAAGATGTTTGGGAAGACGACGACGACGACGAAGAAGGTGAAGAAGAAGTCACGCGCATCATCGACGATTGATACGAACACGACGCTCTGCAAGAGGAAGATGAGGAGGAGGAGGAAGAAGAAGATACTCTCTGCACGAATCTCAAGTGCTGCATGATGAGATGCGTGGAGAGATGAGTGGAGAAAAAACTGACACACAGACAAACAACCATATCTCGATCCCTCTGAATTTCCCAGAAAAAGCAAAAAAAAAAAAGGAGTTAAAAATACGCGTGAAAAAAAAACGAAGTTTCAATGCAACGTTTAGCGTTCGCGCTGTTGATGAGCGCAGCGGTGCTTCTCATGGTTGGGTTCGCTTTGCGCTGCATCATCTTCAGACAGTTTTTCTTCTTCACGCCGCGCGTGAGTCGCGATAACGAAGTGTGATGATTTCTTGCTCGTGTTGGATTAGTATTCGGTTTTGTGTTGTTGGGTTCGTTTGTGTTTGAGAAAAAATGAACAAAAACAACGAGAGAGAAGTCAAAAAATACTCGGGATTGTATCTATATCTCTACAACACAAATATCCTCTGCGCGCGAGAAGAACTCCAACGATAACAATAACAACAGAAAGAACGAACGAAAGATATGTTCATCAAGAAAAGAATCTCCAAGGTATTCCTCGTCTCTGCCATCTTCTTCTTTTTCATCGCGCGAGCGAAAGCCGCAGACTTTGACGTGGACGATGATGAAGATATCGACACCGTCTCCCAGATGCGTCAAGCCTATCTGGAAGAACAAATCAAAGAGTCAAAAGTTACGTTGTTTGACATCAAAACGGGCGAAAAGTTGGAATCGGCCGCAGCTTGGGCGTCGTATGATCCGAGAAATGCCTCGAGAATGCACGTTGGCTACTTCATTCCAGATGCCGAGCAGGAGACTGGCGCTGGAGAGATGGAAAACTTACAGCTCTGTGGTTTCACAAAGCCAGAAAACTGCAAGAACGAACAACCGTACCCGCGCGACGAAACAAACACGGAACCTCTCGAGGACCCGTTTGAATGCGGCATCGACGACGAGACAAATCCAGACACAGGTTTTGTGTGCGAAAAGGTGAGTTTCAAAGTTGAAGAGGACGGAGATCTGGCATACGAAGGCGACATCTCCGTGCCGAACGAAAAGGAAGGCGAAGGAGACGCAGCCGCATCGACCAACAACAGAAAATTACTACAGCTCCGCAGACGTGGTGTAGGGTTGCGATCGAGATCTTTGCGATCAAACGGGGCGCGCGGTCGCATTGGTTAAAATTATCGCATTTTGCGGCGCTCTACTTTTACTCTAAAACATACTACAATTAATACAGACAATTCTTCTTCTTCTTCTCAAAGACGAAGCTGTGCGCTCGACACAAGCTCTCCGTTCTCTTCAAAATATTGAACTAAATGTGCTAAAAAAGTATCTTTACTCACTGTTTCACAATTGCATATCAACGTCACGTGTTTGCGCGCTCTCGTTACGGCGACGTTCATACGTCTCGCATCGCTCAGAAACCCAACTTCGTTATTTTCATTCGAACGCACGGTGGATATAATAATCGCCTCCTTTTCGCGTCCTTGAAAGCCGTCGACGGTGGATATTTCGATATCCTTGAACAGTGCGTTCTCTTCCGCGCGTGCAGCGCGCATTTCTCTCAACAAACTCACCTGACCCGAATACGGCGTGATAACACCGATTTCATTTGGGAGTATTTTATACGCATCCGAGAGAAACTTTTCGATCGTTTGCATGACGATTTCCCCTTCGCCCAAGTTTGATTTTGAATCGTCGTCGTCGTCGCCAACATTTTCCATGAAACTATCGTCCTCGCCTGTGGTATCGACCAGAGTTAAAACTTTATCGAATTGCTCAAACTTTCGAAACCTTACGGATTCAGCCGCGATGAGTTTGGAATCGTACATCGCGTCTGAACTCCACACCATGATATCTTCGTGCATTCTGTACTGCGTATTCAGCATGGTCGTAATTTTAGCTCCAAACCTCTTGTTCCTCACCAATCGCTCAAATAACGTCGTAGATAACCCTTTCTGCGCAGCTTCATCGGAGAGGACCGTCGGCGGTAGCTGTAAATGGTCGCCCGCTAAAACCAATTTTTTACCCTTCATGACCACTCCGAGCACCGCGCACTCTAAAGCTTGCGCCGCCTCGTCGACGACGACGACGTCAAACTCCTCGTTCTTTAAAGCAAACGATAACGCCCCTGCGAGTGTGGCACAAATAACAGATGCTTTTTCCAACGTTTTGGCTTGCGCCAATTTTTGACGTTTCTTTTCTTCTTTCGCCAACTCGCGAAGTTCTCTCCTGAGATCGTTGCGCTCCGCGCGGTCCTCTTTTTTGCGATAATCGAGTTTCGATATGCGCGTGCGTATTTTCTTCGAGTCCTCCGAACATTCTTTCGCGAGCGCTGAATCGTCGGATCGTAAAATATACGCGTCTAGAGATGCGTCTAGTACCGCGGGCGCTAATCGAGCCGGATGCCCGTATCGCACGATTGTTTTGCTTTGATCATCCACGGCAAGAATTTCGATTTCAACCGACAAATCTTTCTTCTTTCGCTCGCGTCGTCCCTTCTTTTTCTTGTTATCAACAGAAACCGTCGCCGTTCTGAATATAGATACACCCGACAAGCGCTCAACGACGTTATCTACAGCGACGTTTGATGCTGAACACACTAAAACTCTGTTCCCTCTGGCAACTTCCTGAGACACGTATTCGACGACCGCGGTCGTTTTCCCAGTGCCCGGAGGACCGTGAATGATGCCAACGTCGACACAATCTAAACATAACTGGATGGCACTTTTCTGAGAACAATCTAAGTTTTCGTTGAATGGATGAAAACGAACGGCGTTTGCGTTGTCGCTGTGTATAATCCTAGGCGACGCGCTTTCAAAGACAATCTCGAGAATGTTTTTGCCCAACGAATATCCCGAAGCTAAGGCACGTTGTAAGCCTTGGACAGCCAAAACGAGTTTCTTATGCGTCTGCTCGTTGCTGAGTTTTTCCAAACGCAACGGCGAGACGTCGAGAAATTCCGGAACGTCATCCAGCGCGACTTCCACGCTCGAATCCCTAATCCTATAAATCACGCCTTGTGGTAACTCGCTATTACTCGTACTCATTTCTTCGAATTTCACATTCGAAGGTCGTAACCGGACGACATCGTGCGGTGTAAATGAATGCGTCGGCAATGGTGGCGCAAAGTCTTTTTCGGTCATTTTACGTTTCGAGACTTCGAGCGTAACTATGGTTTGACCGAGTAAGCCACCTCGCGCGTCCACGATTTTCAAACCGTCGAGTGCGTTCTTGTGTTGTCCTTTTTTCTTCGATGTGGATGTATTCAAAGCGTCTAAAGACTGCGCGATTTCTTCAACGCGTTCTAGTTCTAACAGATGTAAGGTTTTTGTCGTCCATTCCGATATCGTGGTGATGCTCGCAGCACTAGTACTCGCGTTGGTCTGTCTGCTTTTATTATTCTTCTTTTGTTCGTCGTCGTTTTTCTCAACGATGTCGTATTCGTCGAACGACTTTAAATCAATCTGAAAGTGCGTGCGAACAATGTCGCACAGATATTCGTCCGTCGGTTCCGACAAGCTTGTTCCATCGTTTTCATCTTCGTCGATCTCAACAGTGTTGTTTCCGGAGCGCGTTTCTTCTTTCTCATTCGGTCTTTCCAAAACTATTCGTCTGCTTTTGTTTTCAGCCTCTCCGATGGAATAATGAAGCAATCCATTCTTCGATGCGAACTCGTGCAATATCGCTCTCTGTCGAGCGTTTGCACTCTTCGGAAATAACACTCGAAGGGGAAGAACAGCAGCGTTTGTCTTGTTATTCGTATTAGTATTACTGTTCGAAGGAGAAGGAGACATGGTTTTGTGTGTGTGTGTGTGTGTGTGTGTGTGAACCCCTAGTTTTTAACCGCCCCCGTTGGGCTTTTGGCGGGATGTGAAGATTTTTTCAGTTTTGAAAGGGAAGCTCCAAAACTCTTCTTTCGTCGTGTTGTTTTCCGCCACAAATTACACCATTTCACACAAACAAAAAGAAAGGAGGAAGTTTATCACATAAAACACATAAAACATATAAAACACATAAAACATGAATAATAACCAACAACAATACTATTCTCATCTTCACAATCATCATCATCGCACCGCCGTTGTCAATCGTCAAAGACCAGTGCACATATTGTATTGCACAGGGAATCAAGGCAAATTTGCAGAAGCATCAATAATCGTAAACAATTGGTTGAAAGAAAACGACGGATGGGGTATTGATATTCGATTGATACAGGCCGACCCAGATCCCACGGAGGTTCAAGGTTCAGATCGTCAAATAGCCGTACAAAAGTGCGTCAGCGCATACGAAAGCGTGAAATATACCGGAGCATTAACGATTGATATCGATTTCGTAATCACCGAGGACGTTGGGCTCCGATTAGATGCTTTGAACGGCTTCCCAGGCCCGTATTGCAAACCGATGTTGGAGACGATTGGAGTGGAAGGTTTAGCAAATTTAGTTTTAAAATACGACGAAGAAAAAGGGGAAAGGAACGCTATGGCCACGTGTACCTTAGCAGTTTTAGAAACTTCGGTCGCTTTTAAATATCCTTTGTTCGTGGAGAAGTGCGTGCACGTATTCGAAGGCGCCATCGCGGGGAAAATAGTCGAACCGAGAGGAAGCGTACAACACGGGAAAGCGTCCTGGAACGCGTGCTTTGAAGTAGCTGCTAACGACGAGACAGATGGTGCGACTTTCGGGGAACTCTCGTACGAACAGCAATCGAAAGTAAGTCACCGGAAAAAAGCCATCGAAGGATTTCTAAACTCGCCTCTGATTTTAGGACGTTTGAGTTGAACGAAGGACACGTTTATTCGTCGTTCGTCGAAACGAAACGCGAAACGAAGCACAAACGGAGTATCTCTAGAGCGCGCACGCAAACACACGTTGTATTTTAAACGAATAATGAAAGATATACTATAGGTTAATTACACACATCATATTATAACTACTAACTACAAGTCGTATTGAAAATTCCACCTGGTATTCCTCGAAAAGTCTGTGCTTATGGACCAGTTATTCTCTCGTATTTGTCCATAAAATCGTTTAGTTTGCGCGTCGAATCCTATTTTCATCTTTAAGTCTTGGTCCGGTTGAAAGTTAAACATCGTTTTACTCAGTTCAACCTTTCCGTCCATTTTCGGCGTGCTCGACGTCAAGGCGAAATCGACGCCTCCTTTCAAGTCTAATGTCGTTAACCCATCCCGGGTGATATCGAACGATTTCCTTCCTCTAAGTTTATATATAACGTCGTCTGTTTCAGTATCGTAATTTACTCCGCAATCAATTCTAGACACGATTGGGTTTAAATCGGACGGGAAGAACTTCTTCCGCACGTACGCGTTCCCTTTACACTTTGCGTTTTGTAGGTCAATTGTACCGGATAACGTGAGACAATAGTTTTCGCGGTTTGTGAAACGCTGCTTGACGAAGATGGACGAGCGACGCGTTTTCGAATCAATCTTCAAGGACGTCTCCATTATTCTTATCTCTTGTGATTCGTTTTCCGATTATAGGAGGGACGAATGATATGCAAAACTATTCTGAACTTTTGTGTTGTCCATATATCAAATGATGAAAATTTAGGGGAATTTTTGACTCACATGCACATAAAGTCCCACCGAAACCACATTGACCCCGACGAGCCACCACCCTTATATAGATATATTAGAACCACATAAAGATTAAGAAGCGAGCGCATGAAAAGTATGAGCAGCGAGAATGACAATTCACAACCGCTGATAAACAAAGTCGTCGCCTTCGACTTTCCCGAGACTGGAAGAGGCAACGCCGTAACAGAAGATGTACAAAGAGGGGATGTTTTGCTGGAAATACCACTTTCGAGATGTTTCTCTTTGGAGTCTGCGCAAAAATCGGAGATGTTGACGAAAGCGATGGCAAAAGCGACGGCGGCGCCGGCGGGAACTCGTTTCACACCAACGCACGATCAGTACATGGCCATGTTCATTCTTCTTGAACAAAATCTGGGTAAACAATCTTCTCATTACGAGCACATTCTTTCCTTACCTAACGCCTACGACTTACCGTTGTTCTGGAGCGAGGAAGAACGGAAGCGTTCACTTTTTGGAACGACGACGTATGCGGAGACCCTGGCGTTAGACGACGAAGTGATTCAAGATTATGAGTTGTTAAAACATCATCTCGGTGAAGACTTTTTCAGAGAACAGAACATAACTATGGACAGGTTTAAGTGGGTTCGAGCGACGCTGTGGTCGCGACAATGCGATTTATTGCGTCCAGCGCCGGAAACTACGCGATTAAGAGTGTTGGTACCTGAATTCGACATGTTTAACCACTCCTCAAAAGTTCCGCTCGGGAGTTCGCACAAGTTGAACTACTCCCGAGGCCTCGTCACGGCATTCGCCACGGCAAATGTTCCAAAAGGAGAACAAGCTTATATAAGTTACGGCAGCGGAGAGGCATCGAGCTCGAAATTACTGTTATGGTACGGGTTCGCACCTCTCAACGAGGGTGAAAACCCGTTCGAACAATTAGACGTTACTTTAACTTCGCAGTGTTCTGCAGACCGCGCGGAGTGTTTGAAACAGGCGCTTTTTGCATCCGCGCAAGTGTACCTGCGAAAAATTGATAGCGAATGGGAAGAGAAAAAAAAACGTGTTGTGGACGAGAACGATAAGAACGAAGAGAGTATGAAGTATGAAGGCGACGCGTACTTGCCTATGGTAGTGAATGTGTTACACGCGCCCAATGATGGCGAGTCTGGTGAGTTCATCGTTCGACACTCGCTGCCGGAAAATAATCCGTTGACGTCATCTCTGTTGGCGTACGCCCGGGTTCAATTTCTTACGGAACAAGATTGTCGCAATCCAGAAATCGTAGCTCGAATGTTAAACTCGTGCAGTAAATTACCACCACCGATGCCTACGACAACATCGTCGTCGTCTCTTCCTTACGACGAGTACATCATGGACGACGCGAATGAAGTCGGTGCCTTGGCTACAACCGTGTCTTTGTTGGAAAGTATACGTAAGAATCAACCGTGGTTCGAAACTCCAGAAGAATCCGAGCGCCTGGCGCAGGATGACTCAAATCCAGACTTCCATGCGCGGTGTGCAGCTCGCGTGCGTGGTGTAGAAAAGCGAATCGTGGAGAAAGCTTCGACAGAAGCTCGGCGTCGATTACATTTTGCGATCCAGGCATGTTTGCGCAAATCTTTCTCCATTCGCGATGGTTTTTGCGGCCACTGCGACGTGTGCAAGCAATCAGGATGCCCATGGGTGCACGTATTAGCTCAGAAAGATGGTGCAGTTCAAAGTGAATCGAGTAGATCTAGCCGTGTAGCCATTAGTGGTATTGAAGACATGCTGCCGTTACGGGCCCATCTCCAAGTGCTGAATGTATGCTTTTTGTGGATGACGGGGCACGTGCGGACGTCGGAACAAGTGAACGACGATTCGAGTGAGCCCGAGGTGAAAAGTGCAGAACTTCTCGCTCGCGCGAAGTCACACGAGAAAACGTGGCCGATGCGAGAAGATGATCCGATGAATGAACGCTCAGTACTCGCGTGTGACTCCTTGGATGCGCTGGCGGCTCAAGGCCTGGACGGCTCGAACGGCGAGCCAAACGCTCACAACGGTGAAGAGGGTGAGATGTTACTTCCCGGCGCATATAATCGCATCTTGCGAAACTGGTCGAGTCGGCTATTCTCCCAGTTAACAACTTCGCACATCTTTTCTTTGTCGGATGCAAACGCGATCGCGCAAGAAAGTTCGGCGTTAAGAAAACGTCACGCGTTATCTGTGCCTACGAGCGAAGCTTTAGCGGAGATAAACAAATATTCACCTGTTTTAGAAATGTGTTGTGGAAGTGGGTTATGGTCACGAAGGTTACACGAGATTGGGTGCGATGTCACATCGTATACCTCGTCCTTGTTTGATGACGATGTGCGCGACGTTCGGTGGTTCGACAGTACTATGACGTGCGAGGACGAGAAAGCCGTGGTCGTTGCCGAAACGTTGGCGCGTCATAAAACACTCGTGCTCATGTGGATAGATAAGGGCGGAGAAGGTAATCGAGGATTAGATATGGTGCAATGCTACGAAGGAGATACGCTCATTCTAGTCGGAGAGTGGAGCGATCGAACGTACGGGTCATACGTATCGTTTTTGCCAGAATCTGGCGCGAGTTTTTCGAAACCTTTTCAAAAGTACGTAGAAGAAAATTTTTCGCTCGTGAACGAGGTTCCAGTTGGGAATTGGCCAATGTACGACGCATCCTTGAGAGTTTGGAAGCGCCGAGAACCGTTTCGACCAAAAACGCCGTGAGCAAAGTGAAATAGTATATTTCAATAGTAGTATTCGTACAACAACAACAACAAAGATTTATCAAACTAAAATAAACGCAACGCCGTCGGCTCGCTTTCGAACGGCGCGCTCTTATCGTAAACTAATTCGACACCTCGACTCGAGTTATCTAATGAAAGTCTCCCAGCTTCTAATATCGCGGTCACGCGCGCTGATGATTCAATCGTCGCCAAATCTCCCATGTTTTCTACGTCCTCCTTAGTAATCTTGCCGTCGTTCATTTGTTGGCAGACTTCGACAAATCTTTCGATGGATCGATAACCATAGCCGTTTTGACCGGAAAAATAACCATCTTTTCCCGGAGTGTATTTCATATATAATGGGTTGAGATTCGCAAACGGGCGCTGCTCATCGTCCATGGCCATTTCGTATCCTCTGCGTGCTTGATTCACGCGAATTTCACCGTTCTGGCCGCAATAGTGGAAGTTTTGTTGCGTGTGCGAGTCGCTCTTCGGTGCAATCCAGGAAGCGGTGTATATTCCGATGCCCTTCGACCCATCTTCTTTGTTTTCCCATTCAGTTGTGAGTGTGATTGTGTCTTCAATCTTTCTATCCGAAACGTTTAAATACTTATTCGCGGCGCCCATGGCGGCAAACGCTGTCACTTTCGTCGGTCGCGAACTCTTTCCGGCAATCCAAGCGCAGATATCGATGTGATGCGAATTTAAATAATACGAAATATCGCTCGATTTACCCGCCCAATTTTTGAACGTGTCGAGCTGTGCTTTTGGTTGCGTCATGGTCGCGTTGAAGAACGAAAACGGGCCGAGGGAATCCCCTCGGTCTCGAGCGTCTGTATACAGAGGATCGAAACGCTTATGATATTCGACGCAGCACAAAACGTTGTTCTCTTTGGCCACTTGAATGAGTTCCAGATGCTTATCTAAAGTTTTTACCGCAGGTTTTGCGACGAGCACGTGCAATTTCGCTTCCATGCAAGCCTTTGCAATGTCAAAGTGCGTGTCGTCTGGAGTAAAAATCGTGACGACGTCGCCAGGAGAACACTGCGCAATCGCTAATTTATACGCCTCCGCATCGAATGCCACGTCATCATTCGGGAACGTTTTGATCGCATTCACGGATTCCATGCCTTTATACTTTTCCGCAATCTTCGTTCGCATGGTATCTCGAACAGCTGGCATTCTCGTTCCAACCGCATCGGCTAAATACATGTCGTTGATTCGACCACGACGTTTCAAATCGGTGAAGGTAATCGCGACCACGCCTGCTGGTTTATCCGGCGCAGCTCCGGCGGCGGTGAACACCGATCCCGTCGTGTACTCTCCAGCACCAACCATGAGTGCGTTTACTACTCGTTTCCCCATTTTAGATTCTTATTTATATGATGATGATGATGATGATGATGATGCGTTTGGGGTTAAATAGTTTGTGAAAGATATTCTTGTGGTGATGACAAAAAGAGTCAGTCTCCTGCCTGAGAAAGATTTTCGTGTTGATTTCTGTGTTTTCAACTGTTTGTTAGAAATGAAAACTCCTCTCAAATTCGCAAATTCGAAGAAGAAGAAGAAGAAGAAGAAGTGAAAGAAGTCAAGTTCAACCAACAAGGTAGAAATGGAACTCAGACTGACTTCGACGAGTGATACTGATGATGATGATGATAAAGTGTTGTTCGAACGCGTGCTGAAGGATATTGTGCCTCGTTCTCGCTCTCGTCGTCGGGAAATTACTCTTGACGACGAATTGAAAAAAGAAGAAATTCGCGACGACAATAACAACGACGACGACGACGACGACGATGATGAGAAAAAGAGCAAGAGCAATAACAGTAATAGTATGAACGCGTTGATAAATGATGTCAATCGCATCGAGTTGTCTGGTGTTCAATTGAAGGAATCAACGATAACAACAACAACAACATCAAAGTCTCCATCAACCAACTTAGCTGAACTTCATCAACAACGAGAAAGCGAAAGAGTTCGCTCGCTCGCACAAACGTCTTCTGAGACCGTTCGATCTGCTTTGTTGGAATGGAGCGCACACAAACAAAATGTATTCGTGAATCGATTTGCTACGCAAGCTTCAGACGACGCCGTTTTGGAGTTGAACTTATCGTCTTGGGTGGATAATAACAACGGCGAAGAAAAGCAGTTCTTTCGCGATTACACAAACATCAACAGAAATGTAGAAGAGAAAGCACCCGGGACGCCGACTCGCCGGTCGTCCTCTTCTATGAAAAACACGGTGAATATTGACATAGACGCGTTGTTTAGGAACGAAGACAAATTTGGCGACGAGCGTTTACAAGAACTCGAGAACGCGTCCTCGTCTAATACATCGTCCTCGAAAGATATCGCTCGAACAACGCAGCGCGATTGCGTCGAGCGTCTGCAGAAACTCAACGACAACATAGCGCGCGCGTGGTTGGAAGCAGACAGAGTGGCTGCTTTGAAACTATCGATAAAAGTAGTCAAGTTGTTGGGATATAACGCAGGAGGGAAAGCGCCAGAATTTTATCCAATCTTATTCTTTCTCGTGACCGATATCGCAGATACAGTCGGTCAATTGGTTTATAAGCGAATAAAAATGAAAGCTGAAAATAAGAGCGAAGAAACATACGACGAGATTGACGAGATTGAATATAGAACAAATCAGAATAGTGGAAGAAAGAAAGCACCTTTACCTGAGAATTGGAACTCGGACGATATACGCGAATCGGCAAAAGCAACGTGTCGAAACTGGTTTTTCAAAGTCGCGTCTATCCGCGAACTAGTGCCACGCTTATATCTCGAGTTTGCGCTTTTAGATTGTATGCGCTTCTTACGTCCCGAGCCTCCAGTTGATCGGTTGAATAGATTGATTGCTCAGATTAAAGGCGTGGGCGATCCTCTAGTCGCTGCGTACTTGCGATGCTACGCCGCCAAGAAAATCGTCACGGTGTTACCGCAAAAGTTGCAAAAAGATCCACTGAAAACGCTCCTTGGTGATTTCATCGCAAGGTATGTAGCCATAAACGACCTAGATGAGTCAGATCTGATCAATATCAGCGCCGCAATGCGACGCTTAGGATTGAGAAAAGATATCCTTTTGCGCTTGATGCATCCATCGCTGGCATGGATTTTGTCTCGAAACGCAAAACTCTCGGAATCCTCGACGCTCGAACGATCGATACAAATGTGCTCGAACGAGTTTAAGGGCAAACCACCTCTATCGTTTCTTTCGGCATTGTTTGAGACTTTATCCGAAGATGTTTGCGCCGAGAACGCGCTGCGATTAGTACGACTCGTGAAAGATTCTTCTTCATCGAGTAACTTCGAGGAGGATGTCCGTGATTGCGCGAAATGCTTCATCGTTCTGGGCAATGCTTTCGCGAAACTACCACCGCAGGAGAAGTTCAGATTAGACGTACTGATGGAAGTGTGGAAGGTTTTAGGAAAATGGAACGAGGATCAGCTCGAACATTACGCCGGCGTAACGGACGCGTTTGTTGATTTTGTCGCCGAGAACTTTACGCGCAATCAACTCGACATTTTATTGAAAGACTTAGCGAAGCGTGTGAAGAAATCGAGAACGAAGTTGTTCGATGGCGACGAAGAATTAGCAGCTCGCCGGAAAATTCAAGGCGGCAATTTAGCAAAGAATATCGAAAATATTTGCACGAAGATCCTCTTTCGTTTCGAGGACATCTCGTTAGCAATCTCTCTCTCTGGGTTCTCGTACTTGGTCAATCAGCTTGGCGGTGACTCGAAAGTTCTATTCTCGATAAAGATGCTCGAGCGCATCAAGAAGTCAAAGCATCGTTTGGAAGGTAGTAGCGTAATCAGTCACGCGTTCGATTGTGCTAAAGCCGTTCACGACAGCGTCGACGCGCTCGCGTTGAGGACAGGGTCACCGGATGGAGTGGACGTTGTGAGCGCGTTTGATTTGGTATCGAGCTTTGTTTCGAAAGTTCATTATGAGGAATCCGATGTTGATGCAGAGCTTCGATTTCTTATGAACTGTCGTTCTGCTTTCACAAACGCCGACCGAGCACTCATTAAAGTAGTACAAAGAGCCATCTCCATCGTAAAGCGCTGCGTGACTACGGACGTGAAGAAAAGAGAGAAGACGCAAGCACAAGCGGCGGCGAGCGTTGCGTTTTGTCAAATCACCATACCGAGCGTTGCAGATATAGAAGCGCGATTGAAGTTGATTGTCGAAACAGCAAAATACGCCACGGCGTGCGAATTACACGCGCAAGTCGACGGCGTGATTAGTTCTGCGATTACAGATATTGAAGACGCTATTGAGAGTTTACGTGCTGAAAGAGTGCACGCTTTCGTTTTGAAACTCTCGGAAGTTTTGATGGATAATCCTGCCGGTCATCCCGAATACGGTTCGTTTTATGCCATCGCAACCGCGTCGACGATGCTTGAAAAGATGAGTACAGAGGATTCAACCAAATATAAAGCGTATGCGTATCTTGCTCTTGCCTACGTGGTTGCGTCGTTTGCTGAGACACGCGGGACTTTAAACAAGAAGAACGTGGAACTGTACGGAGGGTCAGAACAAGCCTTTGTTGATGAATGCGTTACGTGGGCGAAGGAGATGGTATCCAAAGCGGCCGATGTCGTTTATAACGACGACGACCTTCTTTCGACCCGTAGTGGTGGCGCCGCGAACATTCGCATAGCGTGTGTGGTTCTCGATTTGTTCAAATCGGATAGCAGAGAGACAAAGAAAACGATTCAAACGCTCGTGCGCCGCTGCGAGGCATCAGAGTTGATCACTGCGAACAACGACGACGACGATGATGTAATGATGCTGCGTGCATTTCACATTTTGAAAAATAAAAATAGTCCGAAGAGGGAGACAGGTTAGCGTGAATCTATCGATGCGAATAAGCTTTCAATACATGTGTACGTGAGATAAGTAAAACGTGTACGAGCGATAATTAAACGAGAGATTATCAGAGGATAGATTAGAGCTTTTAGGAGAGAGTGTAGGGTGTAAAATTCCCCTAAATTTTCATTTGATATATTTCTTAAATACAACCCCTCCGGAACACCTAAATTTCAAGTTGAAAAATTAGGGTTTAGGGTTTAGGGTTTAGGGTTTAGGGTTTAGGGTTTAGGGTTTAGGGTTTAGGGTTTAGGGTTTAGGG